>Ga0315273_10001328_pt1 | contig 28015 bp, 23 predicted proteins | sample YL17G02_0_MG_FD_205753 | JGI IMG/M metagenome (GOLD analysis project Ga0315273, IMG submission 205753) | Sediment microbial communities from Yellowstone Lake, YNP, Wyoming, USA - YL17G02_0 | ecosystem: Environmental > Aquatic > Freshwater > Lake > Sediment | place: USA: Wyoming | collected... | reverse complement strand
ATTCCAACCAGCAACAACACGGACGTCAGCTCAAAGGGCAACAGGTAGTCGGTGTACAAGGTCTGGCCGATGGCCTCGACGCTCCCTAATCCGAAGGCGGTCGCATCTCCCTGGGTCGGGTAAAGCTGGCCGGTGACTATGCCATAACCCAAGCCAATGACCAGCAACAGGCCCAGTATAAGAGCCATGACGCGCGGCCAGGTGAGCCGTGCACCGAGCGCTAGATTTCGCTGGCGTATGTCGTTCAGTTCCCCGCCGCCGATCAGCATGACGACAAACAAGAAGAGAACCACGATGGCTCCGGCGTACACGATAACCTGTGCGACTGCCAGGAACTGTGCTTGAAGCATGATGTACATGGCTGCCAGGGTCGCGAAGTTCAGCAGTAGGAACAGCGCGCTGTAGACCGGCCTCCGGCTCACAACGACCCCTATGGCCGCGACAATGGCAACCGCAGCAAAGACGATGAAGAGGAACATGAACGCCTCACCTAGGACGCTGAACTCACGTTATTGGACCGGTATGTCCTGATCTCCGGCCCGTCGGCATCCGACCCCTATTCGGCGCGCACGATGACGTTGGGGTGCGTGGGCTTAAGCAGCTCTTCCTTGGTCAACAAGAATCCGTCCCGATGGTACACCGCCAGCTCAAACTCGTGGCCCAGGACGACAGCCTCCACCGGACAAGCCGTTTCGCAGTCTCCGCAGAAGACACAGCGCATAAGGTTTACCTCATAGACGGAGGCGTAGCGCTCCCCAGGGCTTACCGGACGCTCCGGATCGTTCTCGGCCGCTTCCACATGGATCGCACCTGTGGGACAGGCCGCCTCACACAGGCAACAACCGATACAACGTTCCAGGCCGTTCTCGTAGCGCCGGAGCTCGTGGCGCGCCCGGAAGCGCGGATACACGGCGATCGGCTGCTCCGGGTATTGCACAGTGACCGGTGGAGTCACAAAAGCTTTGAGGGTAACGATGAACGACCGGGCGATCCAGTCTATCCCCCTCAACACCCCGCCAACTCTTGACATCACACCACCCTCTAGAGAAGAACCACTGCTACAGCGGTGATCGCCAGGTAGATCAGCGATACCGGGAACAGAAAAGTCCAGCAGAATTTGAGCAGTTGGTCATAACGCACGCGGGGCAGGCTGGCGCGCACCCAGACGAAGAGGAAGATCATGCACACGATCTTCAGCGCAAGGTATACCGGGCCCAATATCGGGAGCTGGTCCACGAACGGCCCATGCCAACCGCCAAAGAAGAGCGTGACCACAATAGCGCTGGCGGCGATCATATGGAGGTATTCTGCCATGTAGTAGAGCGCGAACTTGATGCCGCCGTATTCCGTCTGGTAACCGGCCACCAGCTCGTTCTCGGTCTCCGGCAGATCGAAGGGACTGCGTCCCGTCTCAGCGAGGACGGTGGTAAAGAACAGCGGGAATGCGGCGATGATCCACACCCGAAAGTACCAGGGCAGCGGCTGCTCGACGATTCGCACCAGGCTCAAGGTGCCGGTCATCAGCAAGATCGAGATCAACAGGATCCCCATCGGCAGCTCGTAGGCCAACATCTGAGAGCTGGAGCGCAACGCCCCCAATAGCGAGTACTTGTTGTTGCTGGCCCACCCTCCGAGGATGACACCGTAAGTCCCGAGACTGGCAATCGCCAGCACGTACAGCAGGCCCACGTTGACATCCGCGAGCACCAGGGGGACCTGGTAGCCGAACAGGTTTATGGCTGGCCCGATGGGAACCACGGCGAAGATCGCCAGCGCAGGGACGATCGCCAGGACGGGACCCAATACGTAAATGATCTTGTCCACATGGCCTGGGATGATCTCCTCTTTGAAGACCATCTTGAGAGCGTCGGCAATAGGATGGCCGAGACCAAACCGCCACGCGCGGTTCGGGCCGTAGCGCAACTGGAACCGCCCCAGGACCTTGCGCTCAAAGAGCGTCAGATAGGCAAAACCCGTCAGCAAGACGACGACCAATACCAGGGCTTTGACTCCGGGGACAATGATTAGATTGATCCAATCCATCTTTTCCAGTCCTGTAGTCTCAGATCGGAGCCAAACGAACAGATACCGGCTCGCCGCGCCCGGCGCCGAGAGTCTGTGAAGGCAGGCCCGTCTGCCCGCCCGGCACCCAGGCGGTCCCCGGCTGAACCGAAGCATCCACCTTCAAGACGAGGCTCACCGCGCCGCTCGCGGAGCTCACCGACAGGTTGCGGCCTTCCGCAAGACCCGCAGCGGCGGCATCGGTCGGGTTCAACGCGACAAAAGGCGGCGGGATGAGCACACGCACCTGATCGGCGCCATGTCTCATCAGTACGCCGCCATCCCAAAGGAGCCTCCCGTCGACCAACCAGAAACTGCCGGGGGCCGGCGGGGCCACGGGCTCCATCTCCGACGCTTCGGGACGGCGCCCGGGCCGAGGAGCTGACGCGGACACCTGCCACTGGAGGCCGGATTCTCCCAACGATTCCCAGCGCAGGTTCGCGTACGCCGCGACCGCGCGGATGACCTCCTCGAGAACTGCCTGCGCGTTCGGGTAGTTCCAGGGCTTCGGCGCGGATCCCTGCCGGGTTTTGCGACGCTTCTTCTTCCAGACCGGCTGGCCTGTTGCGCCGGCCGCTTCGACCAGGACACCATCCGAATCGCCCGGGCTTGCCAGCCAACGATCGGCAAGAGCCGCCAGGATGGCCCAATCGGGACGGCTTTCGCCGGCTGCCCGGATGGCCTCCGGGGCCCGCTGAACTCGTCGCTCCAGATTGGTGTACGTCCCGTCGGCCTCGGCGAAGCTGCACGCGGGCAGGACCACATTCGCAAGGCGTCCCGTTTCGGTCAAGAAGAGGTCCTGCACGACCAGGAATTCCAGCTTCTGCAGCGCCTCAGCGTACCCTGGCGCCTCCGCCGGGTCCTCGCCGACAATGAAGAGCGCACGCACATCGCCGGCCAACATGCCCTCGTAGGAGACACCGCGCTCGGGAGGCGGCTGCTGCCCCCATAGTTTGCCGAGCCGCTCGCGCACAGCGGCATCGCCGACAGGCTGCTGGCCCGGTAACGTATCCGGGAGAAGACCCATGTCGCGCAGGCCCTGGCTGTTGGCTTCGCCGCCTACATACGCCAGCCGGTCACCCTGGCCTAACAAATTCGCCAGGGTACTCAGGGCCGCGACGGCTGCACGCCCGCGCTCGCCGGTCGCAGCATCCGGCCCATAGAGAAACAGCGGCGTCCTGGCGTTCTGGAGCAGATCCGCGGCTGGCTTCACCCATTCAGCTTGTGGTGGGCCGGACTGTGTCCGTTCGTCCCTACGCCCGGCAGACTGGCTCAGCGCCGCGCCCGAGCGGCCCGTTGGCTGATTCGCCGGTTTGGCGGCTGGCTGGTTGGCTACCTTGCCGGTCTGTAGCACCGCAACGATCTGGTTCAAAACGGCGGCCATATTGCCGGGCAAGGTTGCAATGTAGCTGCCGGGATAGCGCGCCAACTCTATGCGCCGAGGGTTTATGATCAGCAGCTTCGCTCCGCCGCGGCGCACTGCACGCTTGATGTGCAGGTCCACGATCGGCGCCGCCTCGCTGGGATCGAACCCGACCAGGACAATCAGATCGCTTCTGGCGATGTCGGCAATAGACGAGAGCCCCGCGGGCCACGCCTGCACCGCCGAGCCCTCCCGGTGGTCGACGTTGTTGGTGCCGATTACCGCCCGGAAGAACTTCTGGAACAGGTAGGCTGCTTCGTTGCCGATCCTCGCCGAGGCAATTCCGCCCACTGCGTTGGCGCCCTGGGAATCGACTACTGCGCCCAACCCGTCGACGACGCGAGACAGGGCCTCGTCCCAGGTAGCCGGTCGCAGCTGGCCGTTCTCCCGAACCAGGGGCTGGGCCAGTCGTTCCGGGTGGTCCACGAACCTATGCAGAAAGCGGCCCTTGTCGCAGATCCACTCGTCGTTGACGGCCATATTTTCGCGGGCGACCACGCGGCGCAATGCGTGAACGCGCTCGTCCAGCCGAATATTGCAGCCGACCGCGCACTGGGTGCAAATGCTCGGCGTCCGGCGCAGCTCCCACGGCCGGTAGCGGAAGCGGGACACACGATTCGTCAAGGCGCCCACCGGGCAGATGTCGATGATATTGCCCGATGTCTTGGCATCCACCGGCGTCCCGGGGAAAGTATCGATTGCCGTCTCGCCGCCGCGCTCAAACAACCCGAGCTGCGGTTTGTCCTCCCACTCCTGCAGGTAGCGAATGCAACGCCAGCACAGGATGCACCGCTCCTGGTCCAGCATGATGAGATCGCTGATAGGATAGCGCTTATGCTTGCGGCGCTTCGGCTCCACGAACCGGCTGACGCCAGGCCCGTAAGCCATCGTCTGGTCCTGCAGCGGGCACTCACCGCCCTTGTCGCAGATTGGACAATCGAGCGGGTGATTGACGAGAATGAAACCCAGGTTGGCTTCGCGCACCGCTTTGACTTGAGGCGTATCCGTTCGAACCACCATGCCATCTGTCACTCGCACTGTGCATGCCGTATCCAGCCGGCTTCCGCGCGGTCCGACGAACTCCACCAGGCACATGCGGCAGGCGCCAAGCGGATCCAGCTTCGCGTGCGAACAAAAGACAGGTATCTCGATGCCAGCGGCCAGGGCAGCATCGACGACCAGCGTCCCCGCCGCAACCTGTACCGGCTTGTCATCAATGGTCACTGTGACCAGGTCAGGCATAGAAATACCTCAGAGCATAGTTGGTCACCGGACGGCTACCACTTGACGGAGGGTGCATTGAACTCTTCCTCGAGCGGCAGGCTTGGCTCGGTGACTCCTGATGGCACACCGGGATCGGGCCGGTATATCGGGCGAACCGGGATCACAGGAAGCTGAGTAGCGGCGGCGATCGCCTTATCGAACTCGGCCCGGAACTTGGCAAGGTTGCTCTGCAGGCCCCAGACGGCCGCATATCCGAACGGGCAGAAACTCTTGCCGCCGATCATGTCCGCGAGGTAAGTCATCAAGGCAATGTCGTCTACTCTGCCTTCGCCGTGCTCGATTCGCTCCAGGATAGACTCCAACCAGGGTGTGCCCTCGCGGCACGGCGTACACTTGCCACAGCTCTCCTCACGGTAGAACGCCACGGTGCGCCGGGCTATCTCGACCAGGCTCTGGTTAGACCCGATGACAATGACGGCTGCCGAACCCAGGCTGGAGCCGGCCTTGGCGATGTTCTCATAGTCCAGTGGAACGTCCAGCTGGCCTGGGTCGAGCAATTGCACCGAAAGCCCTCCCGGAATCACCGCCTTGAGCGCACCAGCGTCGTCAGCCACGCCACCGCCGTAGTCAAATATCAGCTCGCGCAGGGTCGTTCCGTGCGGCAGCTCAAAGAGACCGGGCTGTTTTACCTGCCCGCTCAGGCAGTAAATGCGGAAGCCGGTGCTCTGCGGGGTGCCCCACTGCCTGTACCAGTCCGCGCCGTGGCGCAGGACGTGCGTCACGTTGGCGATCGTCTCCACATTGTTGACGATTGTCGGTTTGGCGTAGAGCCCCTCAATCGCCGGGAAGGGCGGCTTCAAGCGCGGGTGGCCGCGGTAGCCTTCCAACGATGTCAGCAGGGCGGTTTCCTCGCCGCACTCATAAGCACCGGCGCCGCGGTGCACGACGATTTCCAGGCTCTTGCCGGAGCCGAAGATATTCCGGCCCAAGAAACCTTTCGCCTTGGCCCCGGCAACGGCGCCTTCGAGGCGCTCGGCGGCAAAGTAGTACTCCCCACGCACATAGACAAACGCCAGCTCGGCCTCGATAGCATACGTCGCAAGGACGATACCCTCGACCACCTGGTGAGGATCGTACTCCATAATCATACGGTCTTTGAAAGTGCCCGGCTCCGACTCGTCGGCGTTTACGACCAGGTATCGTGGGTACTTTCCGGCCGGCAGGAAGCTCCATTTCTGCCCGGCCGGGAACCCTGCACCGCCTCGGCCGCGCACGTTGGCGGCCTTCATCTCATCGATTACCTGCTGCGGCGTCTTCCCGCCCGTAACAACCGCTTTTGCCGTCTCATAACCGCCGCCGGCGCAGTAGGCCTCGATCTTGTGTGAATCGGGCTGGTCTACGCGCCGCAGCAGGATATTGGTTTCGGCCTTTCCGCCATGGTGGAAGGGGCCGGTCGGGTGCCGTTCGCAGGTATCAAACCCCTGGCCTGAGGCTATCAGCGCCAGCGCCTCGTCCACCTTCTCGGGCGTGTCCAATTCCTCGAAGTAGCGGATCTTGCCGGTCGCCTTCTCGGTCGCGGCGAACACCGGCGCGGTAGCACAGGCGCCCAGGCATTCGACATGGCCCAATGTGTATCTGCCGTCGGGTGTCGTCTGCCCGAAATCTATACCTAGTCGGGCCTTGAGCGTGCCGGCTAATCCTGCCGACCCGCGCAGCATGCACGGAACATTCGTGCAAATCTCGATGTGATATTGCCCCGGTTCCGAATGCGTATTGAGCATGTGATAGAAACTGGCGAACTCGGCCACTTCCGTCGGATCGAGGCCGAACACGTTCGCGACTTCAGCCAGGGTCGCGGGCGGCAGCCAGCCCACCTCACGTTGAGCGACATACAACGCGGGCCCGAGCGCCGAGCGGGCCACGGGGTAACGGGCCATCAGGGCTCGGATTTCTACAACTGCCTGTTCGGAAAGCACACAACCCTCCAAGGATATTACCTGTCGATATCCCCCAGCACGATGTCGATCGAGCCGATGATGATGACCAGGTCACCGATCAGGCGTCCCCGTGCCATGACATCGGTCGCCTGCAGATTGACGAAGGACGGTGTGCGAATCTTCAACCGGTAGGGGATAGGGCTCCCATCGCTGACCAGGTAGTAGCCCAGCTCACCGCGCGGGCCTTCGATGGACTCATAGAGTTCGCCCGCCGGCGGTGTGAATCCTTCGGTCATCAACTTGAAATGGTGGATCAATGCCTCCATGCTGGTGTCCAGTTCCTGGCGCGGCGGCAGAGCCATCTTGCGGTCCGCCGTCCATACCGGGCCACCAGGCAGGCTCTTCATCGCCTGGTCGATGATGCGCAGGCTTTGGCGCATTTCTGCCACCCGCACAAAGTAGCGCGCCAGGCAGTCTCCCTCGGTCGCCGTTGGGACCTCGAAATCGTACTGGTCGTAGGTGCTGTACGGGCGGGCTTTGCGATAGTCGAATGCCAGGCCCGAGCCCCGCAACATCGGCCCCGTCACGCCGAGCGCCAGGCATTGATCCACAGTGAGCTTGCCAACTCCTTCGAGACGAGAGCGCCAGATGGGGTTGAAGTTCAACATCCGCTCGTATTCGTCGATCCGCGCCGGGAAGTGATCGAGCACGTCCTGCACCCGATCGGCAAAACTCAATGGAACGTCCTTCCACAACCCGCCCGGCCGGATGTACGAGGTCGTCAGGCGCGCCCCACAGACCAGTTCGAAGATGTCCAGGATTTGCTCGCGCTCGCGGAACGCGTACATCAGCAAGGAATGGCCCACGCCGGCCGAGTCCATCACGTGCGTAGCCAACCAGACCAGGTGCGAAGCCAGCCTCTGCAGCTCGGCCATGATCACCCGGAGGACCTGCGCCCGTGGCGGGATCTCCACGCCCATCAGCCTCTCGACCGCCAGGGCGTAACCGAGGTTGTTGCTCATGGCGGAGACATAGTCCATACGGTCGGTGTAGGGGGTGAAGTCCTTGTAGCGGATGGCCTCGCCCTGCTTCTCGAATCCGGAGTGCAGATAGCCCAGGTCGGGGTACACTGCCACGACCCGTTCGCCGTCCAGCTCTACGATCAGGCGCAGCACACCGTGTGTGGCTGGGTGCTGGGGCCCCATGTTGAGGATCATATGCCGGTTGGCATCCGCCTGTTTCGGCGGGACTTGCTGAACTGCCTTCGCTTCCAGGATCTGAGTGCCGAAGGAGCTGAACTCGTCGTCCTCCCAGGTCATCGAGAACGGCACGTGCTCTCCGCCGCGCGGCACCTCCTTGCGGAGCGGGTAGTTGGGCCAGTTCACCGGCATCAAGATGCGGCGGAGGTCCGGGTGGCCGTCGAAGCGGATGCCCATCATATCGTAGACTTCGCGCTCAAACCAGTTGGCCCCTGGCCATACGCCGGTGACGCTCGGCACGACGGCGTTGTCACTACCGCCGGCAGGCACGGTCAGTTGGAGCCGCTGGCCGGTGGCCGGCGCCACCAGGTGGTAGATTGTTGCAAAGCGGGCGGGGCCCGTGAAACCGGACAGCTTGCTGCGATCTACCGAGGTCAGGTCGGCCAGAAGTCTGAAGCGCCACTTGGGGTCATCGCGCAGCAGGGTGGCTACGGCGACAAGATCTGAAGGCCGGATTGTGAGCGCGATCTCATCGCGGAATGCGCTGGTGCTCTGCACCGCGCCCGGGAGGCGGGCGCGCAACTCTTCTGCGATTTGAGAAGTATCGCTCATCCTTGGACCCCTCGATCCCGGAACTTCTCCTTCATGATCTTCTTCTGCAGGAGGGTCAGCGCATATAGCAGCGCCTCGGGTCGAGGCGGACAGCCCGGGACATAGACATCCACAGGTATCAGCTTGTCAACACCCTGAACGATGGCATAGTTGTTGAACGGGCCACCCGCACTGGCGCAAATGCCCATTGCGATGACCCACTTGGGCTCGAGCATCTGTTCGTACAGGCGCTTGACGACCGGCGCCATCTTGTTGCTGACCCGGCCTGAAACGATCAGTAAGTCCGCCTGCCGCGGCGAGGCTCGGAATACCTCGGAACCGAACCGGCTGATATCGAACCGGCTGGCGCCGGACCCGATCTGCTCGATCGCACAGCAGGCCAGGCCAAAAGTCAGCGGGTAGATCGAGTACTTCCGTCCCCAGTTGACGGCCTGCTCCAAGGTCGTGGTAAGGAAACCCTGCGCGGGCAGACGCTCCTCAAGACCCATGACTCACCCCACTCACAACCACGTGAACGCGTCGTTCTTCCATGCATAGACGAAGCCGACGAGCAAGATCACCAGGAAGATCCCCATTTCCACCAGGCCAAACACACCCAGCCTGCGCGCGGAGACAGCCCAGGGGTACATCATGATCACTTCAATATCAAACAGGATGAACAGCACGGCGACTACGTAGAACTGCACGGGGATGCGCCGCCGTGCATCGCCAAATGGGAGTATGCCTGACTCGTAGGGTTCGTCTTTTGCCGGGTTCCGCCGCCGGGGGCCCAACAGAGACGGCACGATCAACGCCACGGCGGCGAAACCAAGAGCCACTACCAGCATGACAAGAATGGGGATATAGCCTTCAGGCATCGCAGCACTCCAAGAGCCGGAAATACGGCCGCTCGCGGCGACGCCGATGCTGCCGCATTCCGCCGCAGTCAGGTGTCTCGACCCCGATCCTTCAGTGATGAGGGCACAATGGTCGGCACTGAACCAGCCCGAAACGGGCTTATGAAGTGTATCATGGGGCGCAATCGTTTGTCAAACCAATTGTGGATTTGGACAAACTTTCGGCTTTGCATTCCAATTACGCCTATGCTACAATCGGCAGGTTTCTCGGTGTCAGCTGCGAAATCCTCAGCATGGCCTGCCCGGCGCACCGTGCGTCGCAGCGGTTTTCGACATCCCGGCCAGCAATAACAAATACCCAAAGGAGGGTAGGTTGTGCTCCCACAGTACGCGTTCATCGCCGTCTTTGCGATCATCGCCTTCGCCCTGCCCATTATCGGCCTGATCATTTCATGGTTGATCCGTCCAAAGAAGCCAAACCCCGCTAAGAACGCCACCTATGAGTGTGGCATGGAAACGATCGGCGACACGTGGGTCCAATTCAAAGCCCAATACTATCTGTACGCCCTGGTCTTTGTCGTATTCGACGTCGAGGCGATATTTATTTTCCCCTGGGCCGTTGCCTACAACAAGCTTGGGTTGTACGCTCTGATCGAGATGATCCTCTTCGTGGCGGTCCTGGTAGGCGGCTTGCTCTATGCGTGGCGCAAGGGTGCCCTGGATTGGCACTAATGCGGAGATGCCATGATCAATTACCTTAGCGACTTCTTCGTCAATCTGGCGCGCTCCTGGACCGCCTGGATAAGCGGGTTCCTGCCTGTATGGGCGGTCACGGTGGTCAACTACGTGATCGTCGCCGTCATCCTGGTCATGATGCCGGTCATCGCGACGCTGACGCTTACCTGGATGGAGCGCAAGGTGATCGGCCGCATTCAGAATCGCATCGGGCCGAACCGGGTGGGCCCCTGGGGCATCTTTCAGGCCATCGCCGACGCGGTGAAGATGTTGGTCAAAGAGGACATCGTCCCCGACAACGCCGACAAACCTGTCTTCAACATTGCTCCCATCTTGATCGCGGCCGCGGCATGTCTGCTCTGGGCTGTTTTGCCTTTCGGCCGGAATATGATTGGCGCTGACCTTAACATCGGCGCGCTGTACGTGATCGCCATCGGGTCTTTCACCACTGTCGCCGTGCTGATGGCCGGCTGGTCCTCCAACAATAAATTCGCCTTGATCGGCGCCTTCCGCGTGGTCGCCCAACTGCTCAGTTACGAGATCCCCATGGTGCTCTCCGTGGCTGCCGTCGTGTTGCTGGTCGGTACGATGCGCATGGGCCAGATCGTCGAGCTGCAGACGGTGCCCTTTGTCTTCTTATTGCCGACCACTTTCCTCATTTACATGCTCAGCGCGATTGCGGAGACGGGGCGAGCGCCGTTCGACCTGTTGGAGGCCGATTCAGAAATCGTGGCCGGTTATTTTGTGGAGTACAGCGGCCTCAAATTTGGCTGGTTCTACATCGCGGAATATGGCAACCTGATGGCTGTTGCGGCGATCGCGACCACGTTGTTCTTGGGCGGGTGGCGAGGCCCAGGCGTGGCCGCAGTGCCCGCGCTGGGGCCATTCTATTTTGCCGTGAAGATACTGGTCATCGTCTTCGTCCTCATGTGGATTCGTGGTACGCTGCCGCGGTTCAGGATCGATCAGATGCTGGGCTTCGCCTGGAAGGTGTTAGTGCCCGCTGCCCTGGCCAACCTGCTCTGGGTGGCCATTGTCCTGAAGCTGCCTGTGCCTACTGCCTTGCAGTGGCTATTGATCCTGGCCGGCAATCTCATCACGCTGGTCGTCGCGCTGACACTCTTGGGCCGAGCGGCAAAGCAGTACGCCGCACGGCGCGGCCTCGTCAGCGCATGAGGTGCGGCTGCCCGCCCAGCAACTAACGAAATCCAACCTTAAGGAAGCAACTATGCAGCAAGTCGCCTTCGCCGTGCTTAGCCTGATCACGCTTGGCGCGGCCATCATGGTTGTTACCACTCCCAGTCTTCTACGCAGCGCACTGTGGCTCATATTGGCGTTCTTTGGCATCGCCGGGATCTTCGTCCTCTTGAATGCCGACTTCCTCGCCATCACGCAGATCCTGGTCTATATCGGTGCCATCTCGACGCTCATGATCTTTGCCGTCATGCTCAGCAGCAAGGTTATGGACCCGCACCAGCCGCGGTTTAACGAGCAGTGGGGGCTCGTTGGGGGGTTTTCGGCCCTCCTCTTTGTCGCGCTGGCCGCAATTGTCAGCCGGGTGGTGTGGCCGGTGGCGCAAGGGGAGGTACCGGTTGATACGATCCAACGCCTGGGTGCGGACTTCGTCGGCCCGTACGTGATTCCGTTCGAGATTGCCTCGGTATTGCTGGTTGTGGCCATGATCGGCGCGATCATCATCGCGCGAGAACGGGAATAGGAGCGCCTGAAATGGTTCCTCTGACCTGGTACTTGTTCCTTGCCGCGGCGCTCTTCTGCATCGGCGTATTCGGAGCGCTCTCGCGCCGCAACGCAATTGCCGTTCTCATGGGCATCGAGCTGATGCTCAATGCTGTGAACATCAACCTGGTCGCGTTCTGGCGCTATACCGACCTCGGCCAGATGACGGGCCAATTGTTTGCCGTATTCGTGATCACGGTAGCGGCCGCCGAAGCTTGCGTGGGGCTCGCCCTGATCATTACGATATACCGTCAGCGCCACACCGTAAACGTCGAAGAGCTGGACACCATGAAGGGATAGTCAATGTCCAACCCCATCTTCAATCTCGCCGTTCTGCTACCGCTGCTGCCCTTCCTGGCCTTCGTGCTCATTTTATTGTGGACCGGTCGAAACAAAAGGCTGAGCGCCGGGCTTGCGGTGGGCAGCATCGGACTATCCTGGATCCTCGGTTGGGCGATTGCTATCGCCGCCTTCCGCGTTGAGGGTTTCGGCGCGAATCCCTTCTTGGCGTTCAGGAACTGGCTGCCGACCGGACCAACCTGGCAGGCCTTCGGCATCGTAATCGACCCACTGACCGCAGTCATGTTGATCATGGTTCCTTTTGTCTGCTTCCTGATATTCGTCTACTCGGTCGGATACATGGGTATCGGGAAGCCAGAAGGCCAGCACGATGTGCGCGGCTGGCCGGCCGAGCCGGGGCACGTGGATCCGCTGGTGAGCCGCTTCTTCGCATATGTAGCGTTGTTCGCCACCGGCATGCTGGGATTGATCCTGGCAGATAACCTGATTCTGCTCTTCATCTTCTGGGAGATCATGGGCCTCTGCTCCTATCTGCTCATCGGTTTCTGGTTCGCCCGCAAGTATCCCGATCCGAAGCAGATCACCCCCAAAGAGGCGGGCCTGAAGGCCTTCATGACCACCCGGATCGGCGACACCATCATGTTGGCGGGCATTTTGTTGCTCTGGATCCAGACCAACTCGTTGAGCTTCTCCGAGATCTTCAAGCCCCAAACGCTCGCGAGCCTGGCGACCACGACCGCTAACTTGCCGATCTTGGGGCCAACGCCCTGGGCGACGTTGATCGCCATCTTGATTTTCTGGGGCGCCATCGGCAAGAGCGCTCAGTTTCCGCTGCACGTTTGGCTGCCCGACGCGATGGAGGGCCCTACCCCGGTCTCAGCGCTCATCCATGCAGCAACGATGGTCTCAGCCGGCGTTTACCTGATCATACGCACCTATCCGCTGATGCAGGCAGTGCCTCACGGCCCGGCTCTCCAATTTATCTCGTTTATCGGCGCCTTCACGGCCCTTTTCGCCGCTACGATCGCCTTCACACAGAACGATATAAAGAAAGTGCTGGCCTACTCCACGATTTCCCAGCTCGGCTACATGTTCGCTGCGTTGGGGATCGGGGCGTACATCGCCGCCACGCTCCACCTGCTGACCCATGCTTTCTTCAAGGCCCTCCTCTTCCTTGGTTCCGGCAGCGTCATTCACGGCATGGAGCATGGACATCACGCGGTGGGGCATTCTGCTCACGGGGACACGGAGGCGGCCGGACACGACGAGGTGAGCGTGTCGCCAGCCCGGTTCGATCCGCAGGACATGCGCAATATGGGCGGATTGTTTAAGCGCATGCCGCGCACGGCTTGGACGTTCATCATTGGCGGGCTGGCGCTTAGCGGGTTCCCGATCGTCACCGCCGGCTTCTGGAGCAAAGATGAGATCCTGGCCGACGCGTTCGTCAACGGCCACACCCTTGTTTTCGTTACACTTGCGGTGGCCGCCCTCCTCACAGCCTTCTATACCGCCCGCCAGATCGTCATGACGTTCTTCGGCCGGCCGAGGACTGAAGCAGCTGAGCACGCCAGCGAACGCGACAGCATCTTTGCCTGGATGACTATTCCCCTGATGGTGTTGGGCGTGTTCGCGGTCGTCGCGGGCTGGGTGGCAATCCCGGAAGATTTCCCCATACTGGGCGCGCTCTCCAGCAACCCATTTCATCACTTCATCGGGGGCCTGGCAGAGGCGCTGGAGATTGAGGCCAACCCGTTGCCCTTCCGCCTGTCGCCCTTAGTGGTATCCCTGATCGTCGCGCTGGGCGGCCTCCTGTTGGGCTGGCTGGTCTACCGGGGCTACGCCGGCAAGGGTGCGCCTGCAGAGGGTTCGCCCCTGGAGATTCCCGACCCGATGGCACGGCCGCTGGGCCGGGCCTACACGGTGCTGCAGCGCAAGTACTACTTCGATGAGCTTTATCATGCCGTCTTTGTCAAGGGCGCCCTGCGCCTCTCTAACTGGCTCTTCCGAGTCGACGATCTGTGGGTGATTGATCCCATCGTGGATGGTGTGGGCAGGCTCGGGCGCTGGTTCTCGGAGATCAGCCGCCGCTTCGATACCGCGATTGTGGATGGCGCCGTCAACGGCATCGCTGCCATCACCAACTGGATGGGGGGTATCGTGCGCGGGATTCAGACGGGCAGAGTGCAGAACTACCTATTGGTGGGACTCGTCACCGTATCGGTGCTGCTCGGGGCGTTTCTCTTACTGCCGAAGTGACCCGTTGGGCCCAGATCATAATGCGCGATCCGAATCTCTCGGAGGGACTCTTTCATGAATAGCTCACTTCTGACCCTCATCGTCTTCGCCCCTCTGCTGGGCTCGGTCTTAGTGTTGTTGCCCTGGGGCAAGTGGCTTAACTGGGAGACGGCTCGTGAGGAGCGGCTGATCAAGAATGGAACGACGCTGTTTAGCCTCCTGCCCTTGATCATGTCGATCATGCTCTGGTTTGGCTATAACAAGGCCGCCGGAGGGTTCCAATTCCAGGTCGATGTGCCGTGGGTCCCGGTGCTGAACATCAACTACCACGTAGGCGTGGACGGGTTGAGCGTCCCCCTGGTCTTTCTGACCACGTTTCTGACAAGCCTGGGCTTGTGGTACTCGGCCAGAACGATCAAGACGCGCGTGCGCGAGTTTTGCTTCTTGTTCCTCCTGCTGGAAATGGGCATGCTCGGCGTCTTCGTGTCCCTGGACCTGATCCTGTTCTACGTGTTCTGGGAAGTGGGCCTGGTGCCGATGTATTTCATGATCGGCATTTGGGGCCAGCCTAAGGACCGGCCACAATACTCCGCCATCAAGTTCTTTCTCTACACCCTGACGGGTTCTGTATTCATGCTGCTCGCGATCCTGGGCATCTACTTCTGGACGGGAACCTTCGACATCATCGAGGCTGCGCAGCTTCAGCCATTCGCCGGTAACTTCTTGCTTTCAAGCCTGGCATTCTGGGCCTTCTTCATCGCTTTCGCCATCAAAGTTCCCAGCTGGCCGTTCCACACCTGGCTCCCCGACGCGCATACCGCCGCCCCGACGGCAGGCTCCGTCATCCTGGCCGGGGTCATGCTGAAGTTGGGCGCCTATGGCATTCTCCGCATTTGTCTGCCCATCTTCCCCGGCACGTTCAAAGCATATGCACTGGTAGTGGTGGCGCTCGGCGTCATCTCCATCATATACGGCGCCCTGGTATCGCTGGCACAGTGGGACTTGAAACGCTTGATCGCGTATTCCTCGGTGAGCCACATGGGCTACGTGCTTCTGGGGGTCGGCGCTGCGGCTTTCGCAGTCGGGACAAAAAGCCTGGTCGATGCCAGCACGATGGCCTTGAACGGCGCCGCTCTCCAGATGTTCAACCACGGAATCAGCACAGGCGCGCTGTTCTTCCTCGTCGGCGTGATCTATGAGCGCGCCCATGTGCGCGACCTTAAGATGTTCGGAGGGCTGAGCAACAAGTTACCCTACTACTACGGGCTGTTCATGGTTGCCGCCTTCACCTCACTGGGGCTGCCCGGATTGGCAGGTTTCTGGGGTGAGCTCTTCGTCTTCCGCGGGGCATTCAACATAGTCCAGATCTGGGCTGCGATCGGCATTATCGGCGTGATCTTGACCGCCGCGTATATCCTGTGGAAGATCGTACAATTTACGTTCCTGGGGCAATACGATCCGAACCGGATCAGTCACTGGACCAATATCGATACCGGCGCCGAGGAACACGAGCCGCGCGACGTTTCTTTCTTTGAGAAAGTCACGCTGTGGCCGTTGGTCGCATTCATGGTGCTCTTCGGAATCTACCCGACCCCGATTCTTAGTTTCTTCAACACGGCATTTTTCAGCCTGATGAGCGGCTTTGCGGGGAAATGACATCGTATGAAACCAACTGATTTCGCCTACCTGCTCCCGGAGCTGATCCTGCTGCTGGCTGCCGTGTTGGTGTTTCTCCTGGACCTCGTTGGCCCCAAGGATAAGCCAAAGGAGTGGCTTCCCTATGTGGCATTGGCCGGGCTGGGCGCCGCGGCCCTAGGGATGATCCCCGGACTCCGGTCGAGTACACCGCACATGGTCGCTACTATGTTGGTGAGCGATCCATTCGCCCTGTTTTTCATGCTTCTTGCGATTATCGGAGTGGCAATCGTCATCCTGACCGCTATTCCTTTCATGCGCTCGCGCACGCCTTTCCGCGGCGAGTTCTATGCGCTCCTGCTGATCGTGGGACTGGCGATCACCCTCGCCGTTAGCGCAGCCAACCTGATCATGATCTACCTCAGCATGGAGTTCCTCAGCATCACCAGCTACATTCTGGCCGGCTTCCTGCGCCAGGACCGCAAGTCGGGTGAAGCGGCGATGAAGTACTTCCTCTACGGCGCTACGGCATCCGCCGCCATGCTCTACGGCATGTCGCTGCTCTACGGGGCAACCGGTACTACGGACCTGGCGGGAATAGCGGCGGCGTTCGAGACGAAAGCGCAAGGCGAGTTGATCTGGCTTGGCGTGCCCGCCGTCATTCTGCTGATGGTCGGGTTCGGTTTCAAGGCCAGCCTGGTGCCGTTCCATCAGTGGGCGCCTGACACCTACGAAGGCGCCCCGACCCCGGTCACGGCGTTTCTCTCGACTGCGTCGAAGGCCGCGGGCTTTGCAATTTTGATGCGTGTGTTCCTGGTGGCAATGGGCTCGATGGCGGCACAGTGGAGTGCGCTGCTGATTGCCATATCCCTGGTCACGATGACGATAGGAAATCTGACGGCCCTGCGCCAAACCAACATCAAGCGCATGTTGGCCTACTCGTCGATCGCCCAAGCCGGCTACATTCTGATTGGAGCGGCCCTCGCGGAAGGCGGGAACGGCGCGTCGGGTTCTTCCGCCACAACGGTTTTCACCGGCATGAACGGTGTCATGATCTACCTGTTCGCCTACGTGTTTACGAACATCGGAGCGTTTGCGGTGGTCACGGCTTTCGAGCAAGCTACCGGTCGCACCGAGATCCGGGACTATGCCGGGTTGATCCGCCGGTCGCCGTGGCTTGCCGGGCTGCTCTTTGTCTTCCTGATATCACTGGCGGGCATCCCACCGACGGGCGGCTTTTTGGGCAAGTTCTTCATCTTCGGCACCGCGGTCCAGAGCCAGTTGTGGGTCGTGCTGGCAATCGCCGCGGTTAACAGCGTCATTGCCGCGGCCTACTATTTGAACGTCGTCCGCTATATGTTCTTCTTTCCGGCTGAGGAGGGGGCCGGCCCGATCGCGGTCGCCTGGCCGCTTCGAACTGCACTCCTGGTGACCGGTACTCTGACATTGCTGTTGGGCCTGGATCCTACCCCGCTCATTGCGTGGGCGACCCGTTCGGCTCAGCTGCTGGCGTGGAAATAACTGAGAGAAGCATTCCAATGAACGCACATCGCACTCATCGTCACCAGGACAACCGCGCAAGTAAGCTCCTGCGCGAGTACCGGTTCGAGGTTGTCTGGCTCGCTATCGTGTTATTGGGCGCCTTTTTGGTCCTGGAGCAAATCGATATTAGGTCGGCCTTGCTGCGGTGGCTCACCTCCACAGGCCAGGCTGCGCTGGCAGAGATAAACCTGCTGGATGGCGCCATGCTGCATTTTGTCGCGCGTACAACTGTGGCAGACGCGATCGGCTACCTGCTAATCCTTGGGGCCGCCGTCGCCGTCCTGCTCCGAATCCGGTGGCGCTTGATGCGGGCGCCCTCGCTGGCGTCAGTCCTCTGCCCACGGTGCGGGGCTGATCTCCATCGCGTCCACCGGCGGAAGTTGGATCACGCCATCGATTGGTATGTCCCTGTACGCCGCTACCGGTGCGCGAATCAACAGTGCAACTGGGATGGGTTGCGCATTGCTCGCAGCAGCCATCGACGCAGGTCGGCGCCGCCGCCCCTGCAGGCACCTTCAGAATAATGCAGCTCGCTAGCCTCGTTGCCGATCTACCCAACATCCTGGCGGTCACAGGCCACTCCGACGCATCAGTCAGCTCTATCGCCTCCGACTCGCGCCAGGTAGCTCAGCGCACGCTGTTTGTAGCCTACCGAGGCGTTGGCGTCGACGGGCACCGTTATATCCACGATGCCATTGCGCGCGGCGCATCAGCCGTGGTCGGCGAGAACCCAGATCCGGGCTTGCCCGTACCCTACGTACAGGTTGACGATGGCCGCGCCGCACTCGCCTGGCTGATGGCAGCCTGGTACGGCCATCCCAGCCGCGCAATGGCACTGGTAGGTATCACAGGCACCGACGGGAAGACAACGACCGCCAACCTATTGTTCAGCATTCTGCGCGCTGCCGGTCTTCGGGCAGGCCTGATCAGCACCGTGAATGCAGTCATCGGCGATCGAGACTACGACACCGGCCTGCATACCACGACGCCGGATGCGCCGGATGTGCAGCGTTACCTGGCTCAGATGCGCGACGCGGCGACCGAAGTTGCAGTGCTGGAGACCACATCCCACGGGCTTGCGCAACACCGGGTGACCGGCTGCGAATTCGACCTGGCGGTCGTCACCAACATCACCCACGAGCATCTGGATTTTCACGGCACATATGAGGCCTACCGGGAAGCTAAGGCGCTCCTGTTCCGGGCGCTGGCGGCGAGTCCGCACAAACTTCGGAGATGGGCTGCCCATACGGGCGGGCTGCTGCCCAAGACCGCCATTTTGAACCGCGATGATGCTTCCTATGAGTTCCTGGCAGCCATCCCGGTCGAGCGTACCATAACCTATGGCCTGATTCCTCCGAGGACCGGCGGGCCACGCACGATGGGTGGGGGAGTTGATACTCAGGGCGCCGTTCACCTGACCGCGACGAACCTCCGCAACAGCCCGGACGGCGTCGAGTTCGATGTATCAGGTGGCAGCGCCGCTTCCGCGCCGCTCGGCCTTGTCTCGCCCCTTGTCGGCGCCTTCAACGTCTCGAATATTCTGGCGGCGACCGCCGCGGCGCTGGCGCTGGGGATGGAGCCTGCGGCGATCAGGGTGGGCGTCGCCGCCGTGGCGGGTGTTCCCGGACGGATGCAGCGTATTGACCGCGGCCAGGACTTTGCGGCGATTGTGGATTTCGCTCACACGCCCAACGCTCTCGCCCGTGCGTTGGAGACAGTCCGAGGTCTGGCAGATCCAAACGGCAGAGTCATCGTGGTTTTCGGCTGCGCCGGCCTGCGAGATCGCGAAAAGCGTCGATTGATGGGCGAAATCGCCGCTGCGAAGGCTGATCTCGTCGTCATTACAGCGGAGGACCCTCGCACTGAGGATCTGGCGGCTATCATGTCCGAAACGGCAAGCGCCTGCGCCGCAGCCAAACCTAAGCGGGCCCACGCAGTCGCGCAAATCTCAGACCGCCAGGGCGCGATCCTGCACGCAGTACGACACGCGCATTCAGGTGATGTGGTCATCGTGTGCGGCAAAGGCCACGAACAATCCATGTGCTTCGGAGAGACGGAGCACCCATGGCGGGATCAGGATGCGTTGGCCTGGGCCCTCGATGGCCTGCGAGGGCAGGCGGATGATTCTCCGCCGTTCTTGCTCCCAACCTGGACCGGCTGCTGACCTACGGGTCGCGTCCTATGTTGAGCCCTGCGGTTGCTGGTCTGGAGAGGTACCATGGCTTTCTTGAGCGAGCTGACTGGAAGGGTGGTCTCCGACGTCAATGGCGAGAACGTCGGGCGCCTGGAGGATTTGGTCGCTGCTTCGGGCAGCGAGATACTGCACCCGCAGATCAAGGCGCTCTCTGTCAAGCGCAGCGGCAGTTCGCTGCTCATCCCCATCGCCGATGTTGCCGTCCTGATTGCGCCCGCGATCCCCCTCAAACGACGCGTCGAGGATATCGTCCCGTACCAGCCGGACGCGAATGACCTGTTTCTGGCACGCGATGTGCTGGACCAACAGATCATCGACACCAATGGCATGCGAGTTGTGCGCGTTAACGACCTGGAAGTGACGCGCGTCAATGATGATTTCTACGTGGCGAATGTCGACATCGGTGGGCTGGGGCTTCTTCGCCGGCTGGGTCTCGCCCGGACCTCCGAGAGCGTAGCGAAACGTCTTGGCCGCAACCTCCCGCCCGGGGTCATATCCTGGGATGTCGTTGAGCAACTCCCCGGCAATCAAGCCATGCGGCTGAAAGTGCCGAGCGACAAGATCACCGATCTCCACCCCGCCGACCTGGCCGAGATCATCAGCGAGTTGAGCCGGGCCGAGAGCAGCAAGCTCCTGGATGCCCTTGACATGAAGACCCTGGCCGACACTCTGGAGGAGGTGGAACCGGAGTTCCAGGCCAGCCTGGTCGAGAGGATGGACGACGAGAAAGTAGCAGACGTCCTGGAGGAGATGGCCCCGGACGAGGCTGCCGACTTGCTGGCCGAATTGGGAGAAGACCGGAGCGAGGAATTGCTCAACCTCATGGAGGACGATGAGGCGGAGGACGTTCGCAAGCTCTTGGCCTATCCGGAGGAATCCGCAGGCGGCATCATGACGACGGAGTTCATCGCCATCCCCCCCGATCTAACAGCAGAACAGGCTCTGGCCCACCTACGCCAGGTCGCCAGCGAGGCGGAAACGATCTTCTATATCTACGTGACCGATCAGGAAGATCATCTCAAAGGCGTCTTCTCTTTGCAGGACCTGGTCCTGGCCCAGCCCTCGGCGCTCGTGTCCAAGTTCATGCATCACCGCGTCGTGAGTGTCAACCTGACCGATAGCCAGGACGACATAGCTCAGGCCGTCGCGAAATACAACCTGTTGGCGGTGCCTGTAGTTGACGACGAGGGGCATCTCCACGGCATCGTCACAGCGGATGACGCGCTCGACAAGATCATCCCGACAGCGTGGAAGAAGCGCCTACCCCGCATCTACCACTGAAACCCTACCCCGTCTGTGCAGCGGCCAGCGCGCTCTCCAGTGCGGTCAGCCGCCGTTGCGTCAACGCCAGCCCTTCGCGAGCTGCCCGCTGCACATCAGGGTCGTGGTCGGAAAGATGCAAGCGGTAGGTCTGTTCGGTGCGGCGCAGGATCTGCCGCCATACTTCCAGTTTCTGACGCCCTGCAAGCGCCCAATCATCTTCAAGCTCATCGCCTGCTCGCAATGAACCACGCAGGCCGGCCAGGCGCGCCCGTTGGCTGCTCGGATCAACCGATGATCCTGCTTCTGCGTTGCGCGGCAGACGAAAAATAACCCCGTCGGGCGCGTGCGTGTAGATGACGGGGGCGGCAAAGCTAACATCGGCGGCGGAACGTACCGCCAACATGTTTCGGGCGTGCGTGACCGCCAGGTCTACCTGGCCCGCGTTCTCGCCCAGAGAGAGCTGCCGGTAGAATTCGCGCGCGAAGGTCAGAGCCGCCTGATCGGTCAGGTTGTACTGCATAGCAACAACTGCCGGGATGCCTCGCCTCACAAGCTGAGGCGCCAGGCCCTGGAACGCCCGGCCTTCGTCAACTTGTCCCGTGGCGCACGCGTTCAAGATGGCCAGCTTGAGCGAAGGGTGATTAGCCAGCAAGCGCCCAAGTGTCGCACCTTCGACCCAATCGGGCATCCCGTTGGCGCGATTCAAAGCGATGTAACCGCGCCCTGCGGTGAACCCGCCGTGCCCGCTGAAATGCACGATGTCAAATCGGCCACCCATGAGCGCATCCGCCAGTGCGCCACGCGTGACAATTCCTTCCAGCGCATGCAGTTTCACTGCGCCCCCCAGGGGCGCAATCGCCTCCTCAATGAGCGCTTGCTCCCTGGCAAGATCGAGGTCAGGCGTATGAGGGATTATGAGGAGAAGGTCCAGTGGTAGTTCCGACAACTGATTCGCCAGACCGCCGAATTCATCCGCTTGATCGAGAAAACGCACGAGGGGCGTTGAGATAGAAGTAGCGAACGGGTGATCGCGGACCGGGTCATGTAGAAGCTCCCAGGGCCATACATTGACCTCGGGGGCGTCGATGCTCAACCGGATTCGCAATCCTCTGGATTGGCGGTCGGCTCGATCCCATGCGATTCGCAAGTGAGATTCCACCGAGCCCGGTGTGGCCCACCGGAATAAGGACTCACCGGTGGAACGCAAGAAGGTCTCAGCGTCGACGGTTGAGGATGGCTGTGCCGCTCCGGCTAACGACTCGAGGAGGCCGGCGCCGGGTAACGGTAACCCATGGGCGACCCGCCCTACCCCATCGGCCGTTGCCGACACCGAATAGCCGGATTTCTGGCGCCCGGTGATGGTGATCGTGAAGTCGTTGTAAAGCAAAGCGGCCTCCCCAACGGGACATCGGTGGCGCGAACCGGTGGATCGGAGACTCACACAGCCTCAGGATCGTGTATCACCAAGTATACGCGCTACAGGGCAAATTGACAAGGGCACTTCCGCAGGCTAGAATGCCCGTTTGGTGCGTCCTAGTCTTATCCCAGGGGGGGCCTGGTCAGGATGGTGTTATTGGACTACCGCGACCGTGCCAGCGTTCTGGTGTGGGTCGTGCTCATGGGTCTTGCAGCTCAGCGGCTGCTTACCTTGCCCACCACGGCCTTCACCGCCTCGGTCCTCGGCTCGCCCATTACGCTGACCGTCACGACAAACACGATCCTCGGCATGGTGCTGGCCGGCCTTGTGGCTACGGGCGCAGAAGCGGTTGTGCGCACGCACCCTCTTAGCACGGACATGGCCGAGGCAGAGAGTGGGAGCGACAGACTGGGCCATCATTGGATGTTCTGGACCCTTCCCATTGCTCTGATCATCGTAGCGCTCCTGCTGTTGCCAGTGGCCCCCTCTGGGCTGTACTGGTTGCTGGGATTGATCCTTACTGGCGTGGCCCTCGGATTCAGCATGGCGGGCATCTACTACACGATCGATCCATTTGCGATCGGTTACCGTAGGGCCCGTCTGGGCATGAACGCCCTGGCTTATGGCGTCGCCCTCGTATTGTTCCTGGTAGTCTATCGCACGCGGGTGCGCAGTATCGTCTCGGCAACTGAGGTCACTCTCCTGAGTACCCTTCTGGCCCTTGAGTTGTTGCGCGGCAGCCAGCGCCCGCTGTTGCTGGTTACGCTCTATGCTGGCATTACCGGATTGGTGCTGGGAGAGGCAACGTGGGCCCTGAACTACTGGCGGTTGGATAGTCTGACCGGCGGGCTGGTTCTGCTGCTGCTCTTTTACAATGTGGCGGGGCTGGCGCAGAATGCCCTGCAGGGCCGGTTGAACCGTCGCGTTTTGTTGGAGTTCGGTTTGATCAGCATGGCTGCCCTGGCAATGATGTGGAAGTTCGCCCCTTGAACGGATCACTTTCTCTTGTGACGCAACAAGCGCGAAGAGTTCCCCAGAATGCCCAGGTCAGGAAGTGATTGAGCAGCCGCGGCCCACACGGGCGGCAGCAGGCCAAAGGCAGCCAAGGACAGTCCCACCACATTGTAGAGCGCAGTGAATGCCAGGTTCATCTTGACGACACCCATGGTCCGGCGGGCGATCCGTATGACCTCGGGCACCAGGGTCCAGTCGTCCAGCATGAGCGCGATGTGCGCCGCTTCCACGGCAACGCTGGAGCGTGCAGCACCTATGGCAATACCGACGTCGGCCTGTGCCAAGGCAGGCGCATCGTTGACGCCATCCCCCACCATTACCACAACCCGTCCGAGCGCCTGATATCGCTTGACGATCTCGATCTTGTGTTCCGGCAGGAGATCGGCCTGGTAGGAAACGCCGATTTGTTCGGCTAGAGCTCGTGCAGCCTGCGCGTGATCTCCCGTGAGCAGCTCTACGTGGCGGATGCCAAGCGCTCTGACTGCTGCAAGCGCCTCCGGCACCTCCGGCCGCAAAGTATCCGTGGCCGCTAACAACCCGGCCAGCTCACCGGCCAGCGCTACGAACAGGAGCGTTTTGCCCTGCGCCTCCAACTGCGCGGCCACAGGCAGCAGTCCGGCCGTCTGCGAATCCCCCGCCGCCGGATTGGGCTCTGCCGTAGGCCCGGTTCCATCGCCGTCCCGGCTTCGGACGCCGACCCCGTCAAGCATCCGCCGGTTACCAACCGAAACGGCAAATCCATCGACTTCGGCGTGAACGCCGACGCCCGGCACGGCTTCGAAATGCTGCGGCTCGGCAAGTGACAAGTGGCGCGCCCGTGCCGCCGCTCGCGCGACCTCGGCAAGCGGATGCTCGGAGTACCGCTCGGCGGAGGCCGCCAGGTACAGGAGCTCAGAGCCGGCCGGAGCGCCGACCCGCCCCTGGACCAGCACTAAGGGCGGGCTGATGATGTCTGTGATCTGAGGCTGTCCCAGGGTCAGTGTGCCGGTCTTGTCAATCAGAAGGGTGTCAGCACGAGCCAGAACCTCGAGATAGCGCCCGCCTTTGACCATCAGGCCGTGGCGCGCAGCGGCCCCGATTGATGCCAACATCGCGATGGGCGTGGCCAGAGCAACCGAGCACGAACACGCCACTACCAGCACCGCAACCGTGGCCATGGGGTCCCGGCGCAGGATGAGGGTCAGCAGGGCAACGCCGACGACTACAGGCAGATACCAGGATGAAAACTTGTCGGCTACCCTCTGGATCTCGGCCCGATTCTGCTCCGCTTCTTCGACCATCTTGATGACCCGGCCGAAGGTCGAGTCCGCCCCAGCTCGGGTCGTTCGCACGCGCAGACTGCCCAGACGTATGATCGTTGCCGCATAGACCGGCGCGCCGGGTCCCGCTTCGACCGGCATGGCCTCGCCTGTGATGGCCGCCTGGTCAATGGTCGCTTGCCCGTCCACCACCTCACCATCCACGGGGATGCTCTCCCCGGGCCGCACGACGACGATGTCGTCGACCTGGACGCTCTCCACGGGCATCTCCGTCTCGTCGCCAGCGCGCAGAACGCGCGCCGTTCGAGGCGCCATATCGGTCAGATCCTTGACGGCCCTCCGCGCGCGCCCGGCAGTAAAGGTCTCCACGTAGTCGCCAACGCGCATGAAAAAGACGATAACCGCGGCGGTGACCCACTGGCCAATTACGAGGGCTGCGATCACTCCGACAGTCATCAACGTGTGGGCGATGATCTGACCTTTGAGCGCGGCGCGAACAACATTGCGGAAAACCGGAAAACCGCCGGCGAGGACAACGATAAGTCCCAGGGGCCACGGTACGCGCTCCGTGATGCGGGCGAAAAGACCAAGCCATTCGCCGGCGATCACGACGAAGAGCACTGACGCGGCGACGAGGAAGAGCAGTCTGAGGACGCGCTGGCTGAGATCCCCGGTCGGGGAAGCAGTCGCTTGCAGGGACTCGGACTCGCGTACAGAATACCCGACATCTTCAACGGCCTTGCGCACAGCGGTCATGTCCAGCAGCGCAGGATCGTAGCTCATCGACGCTTTCTCGGCGATCAGGTACACATCCACCGACTGAACGCCCGGGAGCTTTGCGATCGCGTGCTGCACGAGCTGCACGCAGTCGGCGCAGTCCATGCCTGCAATCGGTATCTCGACAGTGCGGAGTTCAGCCACCCCTGGGTTTCTCCTCGATTTGACCTGACTTCGCCGGGCCCACGCAGACCGCGGCGCCCTCAATTATACCATCCGGTCCGCAACCGGAAAGTGAGCCGCTTTCCAAGGACCGAGATTGGAGTACAATATCCCCCGGGGCCATTCAAGCTGCGCCCCGGCCGGGACGTCTAGACAAGAGTCGCATACGCGAAGGAGCTTCGCCATGGCTGAGCATAGACTGCTCTATCTTTCGAAAGCCGATGTGGAAGCGGTCGGCGTCACGATGCACGAGATCATCGATGCGTTGGAAGTTGCCTTTCGGGAGCACGGCGAAGGGCGCGTCGAGATGCCCCCGAAGCCAGGAGTCCATTCACGGCCTGATTCGTTCATCCACGCCATGCCGGCCTACGTTCCCGCCCTGCACTCCATCGGGATCAAGTGGGTCAGCGCCTATCCAGAGAACCCCAAATCCGGCATGCCCTATATCAGCGGGTTGGTGATCCTGAACGATGACGAGACCGGCATGCCCCTGGCAGTCATGGATTGCACCTGGATCACAGCGAAACGGACCGGTGCCGCAACTGCCGTAGCCGCCAAATACCTGGCGCGCCCGGACTCTGAGAAGGTGGGCATCTTGGGCTGCGGGGTCCAGGGGCGGAGCAATCTGGAGGCGTTGAGAGTGCTCTTTCCGGTCAAGCGCGTGATGGCCTACGACACGTTGTCCGCGAACGTGGAGCGGTACGTCGACGAGGTGAGCGCGCGAGGGGGACTCGAGGTAATCAGGGCCAGGGAACCGCGGGAGGCTGTTGCGGGCTGCGACATCGTGGTAACGGCAGGACCGATCTTGCTTAAGCCCCATGCGACCATTCAACCCGGCTGGCTATCCGATGGGGCATTTGCCTCGGCGGTCGACTACGATTCCTACTGGTCGCGAGCGGCTATGCGGGAAGTCGATCGCTTCTGCACCGATGACATCCCCCAGCTCGAGTTCCATCGAGAGCTGGGCTACTTCCAGGATATCCCGCATATCTATGCGAGCGTTGGCGAGCTCGTCGCAGGCAAGAAGCCGGGCCGGCAGTCGGCGCGCGAGCGGACCATGACGTGCAACCTGGGGCTGGCGATGGATGACATGGCAACGGCTCCGATCGTCTACCGGCGGGCCGTCGAACGGGGAATCGGGACCTGGCTTGCATTGTAACCGGGGCAGCGCCTCTGGATAACAGGAGCAGGCCGCCGGGGCCGTCATCGCCGCAGCGGTCTGCTCTCGCTCCTCGCTATTTAGGCAGCTTGCCCATCAGGCCCCAGACCCACTTGTGAGGCTTGTGGAAAAACGCCTGTGGCTGGGCGAACATCAGAATGCACTCGCCGTGCACTTCACTGATGCCGTTCGCCCGGCAAAACTCGATGGCAGCCTCTGACTCGGCGCCTTGCTGCATCCATACCCGCGGGATGCCCGATCGTGCCGCGTCCTGAACGACTTGTTCCGTTTCGGCAGACGGAACAACCACCAGGACGCCGTCTACAGGCTCCGGCAACGCGCTCAGATTGGCGTAGCACCGGTCGCCCTCAATTTCCTCCGCTTTCGGGTTTACCGGGTAAAGCTTGTAGCCTTTTCCCTTGAGATCCCGATAGACCGAGTTGCCGAACTTCTTGGGATCTCGCGACACGCCGACAACAGCCAACGTACGTTGGGCCAGAAAATCATCGACCGCGGCTCTGGTCGTCATCTTACATCTCCTCTCTTGTATCTCGATGGCAGCTCACGCCATCGCAGCGCCTGTTAGCCCGACCGCCCAACCGGCATCGCTCTGAGAGCCAGCAGTTGCTGGACATCATTCAAGTCCGCGTCGGAAGTCACCTTGACAAACAACCAGCGCCCCTCGGGGTAGGGCTGCGCGTCCTGGATGACCTTGCGGACTTGCGGACCTAACGGCAGACCCAGCGCCCGGCCGATTTGATCCGGGGCGAGGATCACCAGTACCGTGAAACTGCCGTCGCCGGCAACACTTCAGAACCGCTCACGCGTGCCGAGAACTCCTCACCCGGGCTGGCCAGGTGGCCCTCCTGCTGGTATCGCTGGAAGAGCCGGCCCCAGTCGGTGTGGGTCAGCCAGTCCTCGTAGATCCGTCTTTCTATGAATGGCCAGTGGACGAAGTCCTGTTCGAACTCGCCGATGAGTGTTGGCAGGGCGACCAGCGGCGTCCGGAGGACTAACCCCTGCAGGCTCTTTGTGGGCCCGTACCAGGCCATCCATGCAAGGAAGCGGTGGAAGCTCTGGCCGACCTCGAAACCCCAGTCTTCTCCTGACACATCATCGCCGACGAGGTCGATTTCGCGCACGTCGCCAACCCCCAAGCCGCGCTCGTGTGCCAGGCGGATATAGGCGATGCTCAACGGATCGAAACCCATCAGCTTTGCAGCGACCGCATCGATCGCTACCTGGTCGGCTGAGGCCAGGATGACGTTCTCAATCTCCGGCTTCATCGTACGCG
>Ga0315273_10001327_pt1 | contig 28016 bp, 26 predicted proteins | sample YL17G02_0_MG_FD_205753 | JGI IMG/M metagenome (GOLD analysis project Ga0315273, IMG submission 205753) | Sediment microbial communities from Yellowstone Lake, YNP, Wyoming, USA - YL17G02_0 | ecosystem: Environmental > Aquatic > Freshwater > Lake > Sediment | place: USA: Wyoming | collected... | reverse complement strand
CGGTGGGACCGATCGTCCCGTGGGCCGAGCCCGGCGTCGGCGCGGTCGCGACCCAGGCTTTGGGCGAGATCTCCTACGGGCCGAAGGGCCTGGCGATGATGGGCGCCGGGAAAGGGGCCAAGCAGACGCTCGCCGAACTCCTGGATCGCGACCCCGGCCGCGAAGTGCGGCAGGTGGCCATGATCGACGTCCGGGGCGAGGTCGCGACGCACACGGGCAAGAAGTGCATCCCCTCCGCCGGAGATCACGCCGGGGACCAGTACTCCGTGCAGGCCAACCTGATGGTGAACGACCGCGTGTGGCCGACGATGGCGCGCGCCTACGAGACGTCCAAGGGCGATCTGGCCGAGCGGCTTCTCGCGGCCCTCGAGGCGGGGCAGGCCGCGGGCGGCGACATCCGCGGCCAGCAATCGGCGGCGATCCTGATCGTGAAGGGCAAGCGGTCGCTGTCCCCATGGCAGGACCGCGTCATGGATCTGCGCGTGGAGGACAACCCGCATCCGATTAAGGAGCTTCGGCGTCTGGTCCAGCTCTGGCACGCCTACCGCAACGTGGACCAGGGCGACGTCTACGTGGCCGAGGGCAAGATCGAGGAAGCGATGAAGTCCTACGCCGAGGGCGCGCGGCTGGCCCCGGGAAACGACGAGATCCTCTTCTGGCAGGCGGCCACCCTCTGGAAGCTCCACCGCGAAAAGGAGGCGACGCCGATCTTCCGCAAGGTGTTCGCGCGCGATCCCCGCTGGGTCGCCCTCGTGCCGCGACTCGTGCCGGCCGATCTGTTAGATGACGATCCCGCCTCGATCAAGCGGATCCAGGCGCTGGCGCCCGCAACGCGCAAGGCAAAGCGGTGAGGCCTGCGCCACGCAAGGCAAAGCGGTGAGGCCTGCGCCACCGCGCGCTTCGGAAGAATCGAAATGTGCACGCTGATCCTGGGGTTGGGAATCCTCGGCCCAGGATCGCTGCTAGTGGGCGCCAATCGCGACGAGTCGCCGGAACGGCCCTCCAGCGAACCTGAAGTGCTCGTCGATTCGCCGCGCGTCGTAGGAGGACGCGATCTTCTGTCGCGCGGCACGTGGCTCGCGGTGCGCGAGGGGCGATTCGTGACGGCGCTCATGAACCGTCGGCCCGCGGCGGGGGGCGGTGCGAGTGGCGCGGCCGGAGGCGTGGCGAATCCTACAGAGTTCCGGTCGCGCGGGCTCCTGTGCCTGGACGTGGCGGCCGATGAAGGCGGGCACGATTCGTTACTCACGGCGGCGCTCGCCAGGGTGGAGCGCGATCCGTACGCGCCGTGCACATTGGTCGGCGTCGGGATCGACGGCGAGGCGTGGGCGCTCCGCGCGGGCGTGGACGCGGGCACGGGCGAGCCTGACGTGCGGCCGATCGCGCGCGGCTGGCACGTGATCACGCACCGGGATCTCGACGACCACGGCGAGCCTCGGACCCGGCACTTGCTCGATGCGCTCGCGCGCGAGGCGCCGGCCGGCGTCGATGATGCCGTGGAACTCCTGGCCCGGCTGCTTCGCGTGCACGCCGCCAAGGACACGCCCGCCGTTTGTATCCACCGCGAACTCTTCCCCACCGTTTCGAGCTCAATCCTCGCGCTGGGTGTCCCCGGCGGCGCGCGCTACCTCCACGCACCTGGCCCGCCATGCGTCACGGAATATCGCGATTACACGGCAATACTGCCGGAGCCAGCCTAGCCGGAGAGGAGACGCACATGCCACGAACCATCTCGTTGGCTGCCACTGCCCTGATGCTCGCTCTCGCTGTCCGGGCCGAAGCCGCCTTTGACTGTTACGTCCAGGTCGCGCAACCCCACGACCAGCCGGAAGCCGGCTCCATCGGCATGATGTACGTGACGTACGAGTTGATGTTGGGCAGCGTCTCGCCGGGCGTAGAGATTGAGCACACTTGCTCGCCCGGACCCGTGGCTGTGGATACAGGAAGCGGCTACAGTGGGGTTCAGAATCGAAATGGAGCAAATCAGAAGGGCTTCAAGATCGTCGTCGAGGACTTCAAGGATATTCGGCGCTGGAGTGGATCCGAGGGAAACCACTACATCGAAACGATGACCGTCCTACTCGATGTCCGCAGTGCTGCCGATTCGTTAGAGCGGACCCTTGCTTCTCATTCGAAAGGCTCAGCGTATCTATTCCAGCAGGACTTCGATGGAACGGTTGCCTGCACTGTGGACTGCATCCTTGACAATGCCACGCGAAGCAGCCCGCCGATCCGCCGCCTGCGGCTGGAAATTACCGGGCCCATACAGTTCAAGGATCTCGCACGAACTTATGAAATCGTGCCTGCACCGAAGAGGAAGGAATACTAGTCTGTTCTGATTGGGGTGGGTGTTGACACATCCGGCGCGAGTGGTCCGACCGCCGCCCCGGGGCCTTGGATTACTCTTCCGCGCAGGAACTTCAGGGACGCGCGCATCCGCTCCTCGAGCGTTGCGCCGTGAAGGGTCTCCGAGAACTCAGCGGCACGACGTGCCTGGTCGATTCGGCATCCGAGGCCGCGTAGACCGGCGACCACGTCCAGAGTCTGCTCCCTGGCTGCTGCAGCCCGTGCTCGTGCCCACGTTTCGGCCTCAGCCCTCACTCGCGCTTCCGCCTCGGTTCGCGCCTCGGTAGCGGCGAGCCGAGCCTCCTGTCGCTTGCGCCGCATGAACCCGGCCCCGAACACGCGCTCTGCCTCAAGCTGATTGTGTGCGCGACACCGAAGCCGCATCCCCTCCACCGTCGCCTTTCCCCCTCGCGCCACCGGATCGATATGGTCGAATTCGAGAAACATCCGCGCCTCGCAGCGGTGTCCCGTAGTACCGATGAAGGTGCATCGGCCCTGGTCCCGCTCCCACACGGCGCGCCGTACCTGCGCCGGGACGTACCGCTTCCGGGGGGTCGTGCAGGGCCGGCGCCGCTGATTGGCGGTGCCTTGCCGGCTCGGCCGCCGGGTGATGGCGCCGAACTTCCGCTTCTCGAGATCCGCGATCAGAGCATCGAGCGCTCGGTCGAGGACCTGAGCCACGTCTCCCGTGGGAACGGCGTGGCTGAGCAGGGCCTGGGCATAGCGCAGCTTCTCATGCGTGCTCTCGCCGATCGTGAACTCAACGAGGAAGCGCTCGGGCGAAGGCGGTGCCGGCTTCGCTTCCGGGTCCTCAACTCGCCCCGGGGCGAGTTGGTCGTCTGTCGCACGGATCCCTTCCGATGCCTTACCTTCAACTTGCCCCGGGGCAAGTTGCGGGACGGAGCGATCCGAAATCGGCAGAACAGTCCGCATGATCGCCGAGGCTTCCGCACCCGCGAAACGGCGGATAAGAAACCCCTCGATCTCGGCCTTGCGCCGGTGTGTGGCCGCCTCGATCAGCTCCCCGGCGTTCTCCGCCGTGAGATGCGGCGCCAGGAGGCACACCGCGGCCAGGTGAAGCCGGCCCTCGGCCAGCGCGGGGAACAGGACCGGGAACTGCCGAGCCGCCCGAGCCGCCCGGATCCTCTTGTAAGCCGCGTCCTCGGAGAGGCAGAGCTCCTCGACACAGTAGGCATGCATGGACGCGTAGCCGGCCGGAGCGTAGAGCCGGCGAGCGTCCACCTCGGCGATATGCGCCAGGAGGGTCGCGGTGGTGGCGCGATCCTGGGCGAGGAGTGCAGCCAGGTTGAGAAGGAGGACCTCGTCACGGAGGTGAATCAACGTGTACTCGCGCATGGCAAGACCTGTTCACGGGGCGGTTCTTCGAATGGCCCGGCTCCGCGGCCAGGCGTTGCTGGGGGTTCTTCTCTTGTACCACGAGGGAACTCGGCACGCATCCGGGCCCGCAGGGCGCGCTGTGAGAAAGCTCGGGGAGTTTCACGACCCCAGGCTCACGATCGGGCGTGCCGGGCCTTCCCAAGCGGGCATAGCGCGCTCCTACGTGCGCGGATGCCCCGCGCGCGCAAAGTGAGCCTCGAAATCGTCAAGGAAATTCGCGCGGGGAGCGTGTTTTTCTACTGCGTCTACGCGGGCAGCGCGTTTTCCGGCCGTGCCAAACGGCCCGCGGGCGGTCGTCTCGCAAGCGATCCAGCGGAGCTGTTCCATGCGCATGACTGAGGTGGCGGAACGTAACAACACGCACCCCAATCAGGACATACTTGCCCGCTCTGCGTTGGGCCTATCGACCAGGAATGACCGTTATTTCGCGCATTCACGGGCATTCATCCATCCGGGAAACGCGCATCCCGCGCGAGACATCCTCACCTTGGAATCCAGATCTTCCCCGCCTCGACTACCTCACAGGTGCCCGGGAGTATGAGCAACTCCCTGGACTTAGTGTAGAAAGCGAGGCCCTTGTAGCTCGTCAGATAGCGGTGGCCGCCAACAAGAAAGCCGCCCGGAGCGTGAACGACGAGAGCCCCCGGGTTGTGAATTAGGAGCTTCTCGAACTCTCCTGCCTCGACGCGCACGATGGCACCCGATGCTTTGATAGCCCGTGCGAGAGCTGCTGCCGCTGCGCCACCGCCATTCACGTTGGGGATCCCTCCAGTCTAGCTAACAACGATGATGTGATTGGCCTACTCTGGCCCGAGTCTGCTCGAACGCGGTCCGCACTTCACCCCACCTCGATCGCGAATTCCAGCTCCACCCGCTCCGGCGCAAGGCAACGCGTGTCGTCGCACGCCTGGAAGCGGATGCGTGCGATCAGGGGCGCGCGGCCGGGCGGGCAATCGCGCGCCGCGGTGATCGGCACTTTCACGACGACCTTGCCCTGATAGACCGATAGCTTCTCGCCGCCGATCGGTGCCAGCGATCCGTCCGGGAAATGCATCTCGCCGGGCGCGAGCCCTTCGGCGACGCCTAACTCAACCGATGTAGCGACGAGAGCCGACCGCGTCGGCTTGGCCGATTGGATGTGCCATCCGGGATCGATCTCGAGCGCGAGCGCCAGCTCGGCCATTTCGCCGGGCGCGATCCGGCGCTTGTCCACGGTTGCGGTCGCGATGACGGGGCCGCGCTGCGCTCGGGCGAGAGGACCAGGCATCGTGGCGCCAGCCCCCGTGGTCGCGGACGCGACGGCAACTCCAGCGGGCGCGGCTATGGCGGCGGAAGAAACCACCGTCCCCGCCGAAGCGCCCGCCCCCGTCTCCTCGGGCTTCGCCTCGCGCCAGATCATGTACGCGAGGAGAAGGCTCTCCGCCGCGCGGGGCGCGTGCTCCAAGACACCGGCGAAGAACCGGAACATCTCGGCGGCGCGCGCTTCGTAGCGCCCATCGCCGGTCACGAGCCACAGCCACACCAGCACCCGCGCGGCCATCCCGTTCCCTGACGGAATCGCCGAGTCGAAGCAGTCCTTGGGCCGCGCGATCAGCGACTCGTGGTCGTGCGCGACGTGATAGAAGCCCCCCTGGTCTTTGTCCCAGAAGCGCTCGATCATCTCCTCCACGAGCGAGCGCGCTTCGTCGAGCCAGGCGCGGTCGCCGGTGACCTCGTGCAGCTCCAGAAGTCCCCAGGCGAGGAACGCGTAGTCCTCGAGGTATCCCGCGATCCGCGCCTCTCCCTGCCGCCAGGAGCGGAGGAGGCGGCCATCGCGCCGCAGGTGCGACAGCGCGAACCGGGAGGCGCGAAGGGCGGCCTGCGTGAAATCGGGCCGCGCGAAGATCTGCCCGGCGCGCGAGAACGCGCCGATCATGAGTCCGTTCCAGCTGGTAACCACTTTGTCGTCCAGCCCAGGCGGAACTCGTTTCGACCGTATGCTCAGGAGCGTCGCCCGTGTCCGATCCATCCGTGGGCGAAGCGCGTCCTCCGTCAGGCCCTCGGCGCGAGCGAGCTCGGCCCACGAATGCTTCAGGTGCGGAATGTTCCCCGGCTCCTCGCCGGTGATCATGTCGACGAAGTTCCCGCCCTCCTTCATCCCGTAGAGTCGGGCGAAGAGCGCGCCCTCCTCGACGCCTAGCGCCTCCACAACCTCCGCAAGCGACCAGAGGTAATAGGCCCCCTCCCCGCCCTCGCTGTCGGCGTCGAGCGCCGAGTAGAAGCCTCCCTCCGCGTCGGTCATCTCGCGCAATACCCACTCCAGAGTCTCCTCCGCGGCGCGCCGGTATTCGGGCACGTTCCACCGCGCGAACGCCTGCGCGTAGGCCGAGACGAGCTGGGCGTTGTCGTAGAGCATCTTCTCGAAGTGCGGCACGAGCCACACGGCGTCGGTGGCGTAGCGGTGGAAACCGCCGCCGACATGATCTCGGATCCCTCCCAGCGCCATCGCGTCCAGCGTTCCGCGGACCAGGTGCTCGAGATCCTCACGCGGCGCGGCCGCGGTCGCGTGGAGCAGGAGCGCCAGCGATCCGTGCGGCGGGAACTTGGGCGCGCCGCCGAAGCCGCCGTTGTGGCGGTCGTACGAGTGAACGAGATCGTCCAGCGCCGCCTCGAAGATCGCGCGATCGAGGGGTCGCGTCGGGACGAACCGCGCGCCCGCCCCGGTCTGCCGGATCGCGGTGGCGAGCCGGTCGGCCGAATCCAGGACCTCGTCGCGCCGCGTGCGATACGCGTCGGCGAGCGCCATCACGACCGTCGCGAAGCCGGGACGCCCGCCCCGGTCCTCGGGCGGGAAATAGGTGCCGCCCCAGAACGGCTTCTGATCCGGGGTGAGAAAGACCGACATCGGCCATCCGCCCGACCCGGTCAGAATCTGCACCGCACGCATGTAGACCTCGTCCACGTCGGGACGCTCCTCGCGGTCGACCTTGATCGAGACGAAGGAATCGTTCAGAAGCTTGGCGATGGTCTCGCTCTCGAACGACTCGCGCTCCATGACGTGGCACCAGTGGCAGGAGCTGTAGCCGACGGAGAGGAAGATCGGCCGGTCCTCGCGGCGCGCTCTCTCGAACGCCTCGGGACCCCAGGGATACCAATCCACCGGGTTCCACTGGTGCTGGAGGAGGTAGGGGCTCTGCTCCCGGCCAAGCCGGTTCGCCGTCGCGCGCGCCATCGTGCCTGAGCCTACCACACGCCCGCGGACGTGCTAGAGTCGGGCGCCATGGTGAGCACGGCGCAACAGTCGGCGATTTCTGCAAGCGACCTCTCGAAATCCTACGGCCGCTTCGAGGCGGTGCGGGGCGTTTCGTTCGAAGTGGGCGTGGGCGAGGTCGTCGGGTTCCTGGGTCCGAACGGCGCGGGCAAGACGACGACGGTCCGGATGCTCTCCTGCTTCCTCCCCCCCACCTCGGGAACGGCCCGGATCCACGGGCTCGACGTGCGGGAGCGGCCGCGCGACGTGAAGCGGCTGCTGGGCATCTGCCCGCAGGAAGACAACCTGGATCCCGACTTCGACGTCTTGAAGAACCTGCTCGTCTACGGCCGCTACTTCGGCTTCTCCGGCAGCGTGATCCGGCCGCGCGCGCTGGAGTTGCTGGAGTTCGTGGCGCTCTCGGACAAGATCCACGCTCCGATTCAATCGCTCTCCGGCGGGATGAAGCGCCGACTGGTGCTCGCCCGCGCCCTCCTGAACGAGCCGCGCGTGCTGATCCTCGACGAGCCGACGACGGGCCTCGATCCGCAGGCCCGCCACGCGATCTGGGCGCGCGTTCGTAGCCTGCGCGCGCGCGGCACGACGGTGCTCCTCACCACGCACTACATGGAGGAAGCCTCCCAGCTTTGCGATCGCGTGGTGATCATGGATGGGGGCCGGATCCTCATCGAGGGCACGCCCCAATCGCTGGTGGACCGCGAGGTGGGACGCACGGTTGTGGAGGCGTGGAACCACGGCGAGGAATTCGCCGGATTCCTCCGCGGTCTGCCCGGCCGCCTCGAGGAGGTGGGAGACCGGCTCTACTTCTATCCCACGGAGGGAGACCACATCGAACGGCTGCTGGAGGAGCGCTTTCCACAGCAGGAGAGGCTCATCCGGCGGGCGACGCTGGAGGACGTGTTCCTGAAGCTCACGGGACGCGCGTTGCGGGAATGAACGCCATGCGAACAATCTTGCATAACGTCTCCCTGCGGTCGCTGCGGGTATGGCAGCGGGACATCGACGTCTACATGACCAACTGGAAGACGGAGTTCCTGCCGCCGCTCCTGGAGCCGATCCTCTACGTGTTCGCGTTCGGCTTCGGGCTGGGCTCGCTGATCCACGAAGTGAAGTACCAGGGGCATACGCTTTCCTATGTTCAGTTCATGGCCCCCGGCATCATCGCCATCGCGATCATGTTCTGGAGCTTTACCGAGACGACCTATTCCTCGTTCGTCCGGATGTACTACCAGCGCACGTTCGACGCGATCCTCGCGACGCCGCTTCTCGTCGAGGACGTGATCCTGGGCGAGCTCCTGTGGGCGGCGAGCAAGGCGGTCATCGCGAGCGCCATCATGCTGGGCATCCTCACCGCGCTGGGACTCGTGGCGTGGCCGTCTGGGCTCTGGGTGATTCCGCTCGCGGCGCTGGGAGGGCTTCTCTTCTCCGCACTGGGGCTCGTGGTGACCGCGGTCACAAAGAACATCTCGTCCTTCAACCTGCCGATGTTTCTCCTGATCATGCCGATGTTCACGTTCAGCGGGACGTTCTTCCCGGTGGATATTCTTCCGTCGTGGGCGCTCAAGATCGCGTGGGCGCTTCCCCTCACACACGTTTCCTTCCAGGTGCGCGCGGCGGTGCTGGGCTGGCCCGACCCGTGGCTTTGGGCGAGCGTGCTTTACCTCGTGGTCTTGACGCTGATTCTGTCGGCGCTGGCGCTCCTGCTGATGAAGCGGCGGCTGATCCAGTAAGGGCGAGGCGGCCGCGCCGCCTACCGGGCGCACGCGCGCCGCCCTCAATGCTGCAGCGTGCCTAGCCTCTCCCGCGCGATTCTCCCCACGTCTCCGTCTGGCCCACCGAGACGTATGGCGCGGCGGTAGTGGCGATTGATCTGGTAGTAGAGCGTGGTGTCCTGGCCCGAGACGTAGCGCAGGCGCGCCGCCTCGGCGAGGTAGAGGCGCACGCGCGCCGAGTCGGTGTCCGCGCGTCCCGATTGATAGAGGTAACGCAGCTCCGGCTCTGCACGTTTCAGCGATTCCGAGGAAAGGCCCTCGGCCCAGACCGGAGGCAATCCGAAGCGCCGGAGGAGCGCGTTGTATGCGCCTGGCGTGCTCCCGGCGCCTTGGCCCCCCACCAGGCCCGGCCCGCGATCTGCGGCGGCCACAGCGGCGGGCGCCTTGGGCGGCGGTATCGGCTCCGGCTTTGCCTTCGCTTCCGGCGCCGGCGCGACGCTGTCAGGGGGCGCCGCGACACGAGTCGTCTTGGCGGGCGTCTCTTGCTCTTCGACCGCGGGCTCCGGAGAGGGACCGGCGCGCCGGATCGCTCCCTGGCGCACGAGGAGAAAGACGACGACCAGCACCGCCGCCGCGGCCGAGGCCGTCGCAGCGATCGCCGCCCACGGAAGGCGCGGCGGAGATCCGATTCTTCCCGACTCGTCCCCGCGGGGATTGTCATCGCCCCTTCGCCGCTCGATCGCCGCCACATCGGGCTTCGTGACGCCCGCGCGACCGACTTCCGGAATGCCTTCCGTCAGGCGATCGAGAACGGCGGCGGACAACTTCTCGTAGGAATCGCCCGCCTCGTGGTGCGGCGCACGCTTCAGCGCGGCTTCGATCCCGGAAACGTCGTCGATCAGGGTGCGGCAGGCCGTGCAACCGACGACGTGTGCCTCGGTCAAGACACGCTTCTCCCCAGGAAGTTCGCCGTCGCGGTATGCGAAGAGCGTCGCCCGGGGTGGATGGAGCGCCTCGTCGTTCACGGGCACTTTACCCGGTCCACCCTCCACCTTCCGCGCTTCTTCCCGCAACGCTTCCCGAGCGTGCGCCAGCCGGGGCATCACCATTCCCGGCGGAATTCCAAGGGCATCCGCGATCTCGGCGTACGGCAAGTCCCCCTCGACCCGAAGCGCGATGATCGCGCGGTGCTCCTCCGGCAGCCCGGCGAACGCGCGCTCGACACCCGTCTTCTCATCGAGCGGCGTCGCGGCGGCCTGCGCCGGCCGGGGCGGGAGGTCAAGGGCGGTCCGCGCGACGATCGTGAGCATCCACGGCCCGATGGCCCGCGGGGAATGGAACCGGTGAAGTGTGCGGTAGGCCTTGACGTAGCTCTCCCGCAGCGCTTGGTCGGCGTCGCGCGGGTCTTGGGTAATGCGGTACGCCAGGCGGTAGGCGGGGCGATGCGTGCGGCGCACCAGCTCGGCGAAGGCGTCTGTCTCGCCCTCCTTCACGAGCCGGAGGATCTCGGCGTCGGTCACCCCGGAGCGATCGGTTATCGGAGGAGCCATCGGACGGGCACTCTACTACGTTCCGGGACCGGGAACACAGCGCCAAAAGGGCGAGGTGGACCGCACCTCGCCCCGAGGGAAATGGCCCGATGGCCTATTTACGGTCTGCGGGTCTTGCGGTTCGCGGCCCTGCGGCTCAGCCACAGGAGTCCGAACACGATCACCATCGCCCAGAGAACGATCTTCACGACCATGAACGCTCACCTCCCTCTGTGTGGTGCTCTCTTACAGGCTCATTTTTGCGCCGCGATCGCTTCCATCAGCTGAATGGCGGCGGGACCCAGGATCACGACCAGGAGGGCGGGGAAGATCAGGAACACCAGTGGGAACGCCAGCTTGATCCCCGCCCTTCGGGCGGCCTGTTCGCAGCGCTGGCGGCGTTTCGTGCGCATCGATTCGGCGTGCGCGCGAAGAGACTGGGCGATGCTGGTTCCCAGCTTGTCGGCCTGGATCAGCATCGCCGTCAGCGCATACACGTCTTCCACTCCGGTGCGATGGGCCATGCGCCGAAGCGCGTCGGCCCGGGCAGCGCCCGTGCGGATCTCCTGATTCGAGAGCAGGAACTCATCGCTCAGGGCGGGACTGGCTATGGCGATCTCCTGTCCGACCCGCTCGATCGCGGCGTTCAAGCCCAGCCCGGCCTCGACGCAGACCACCAGAAGATCCAGAGCGTCGGGTAGCGCCGACTGAAGACTCGCCCTGCGCGCTTCGCCCTTTAGGTAAAGCCAGACGGTCGGAATGTAGAATCCGACGAGCGTGGCGATCGATCCCGAGAGGAGGGTCGAGCCGACCGGCCGCGCTAGCGCCCAGTTGACGGCGATCCAACCTGTTCCGCACACGGCCGCGAGGACGAACTTGGCGCCGAGGAAGACGAACTCGGCCCTCTGGGAGCGGATGCCCGCCCGCTCGAGACCGGAGCGAAGTGTATCCTTGCTCTCGCCCGTGGGTAGGAACCCACCAACGGCGGCGAGCATTTCCGCGATGAGCGGCGGTCTTTCTTCGATCTGGGATGGACGCGCGGCGAGGGCGCGCGCTCTCAGGTCTCGAAGGCGCGTGACCACCGGATCGCGATCGCGTACGAGGACCTGATAGAGCGCCAGGAGCCCTGTTCCGAACGCGAGCGCAAAGAGAAGTGTGGAGATCAGGATCATGGCCTTAGACCTTGATGTTGACGATCTTGCGGATCGCCAACCACCCGAGGAACTGCGTTGCGAAGGCGAATCCCAGCACGGACCGGCCCACCGGGTGATCCCACATCTTGTGGAAGTAATCGGGCGCGACCATGACCATGAGAATCGCCATGCCCGCCGGCAGCGCGCTCAGGATGATCCCCGTCAGGCGCCCCTGCGCGGTGAACGTCTGGATGTCGCCGAGGATGCGGAACCGGTCGCGGATGAGCTTGCTCGTATTCTCCAGCACCTCGGTCAGGTTGCCTCCCGCCGTGCGCTGCAGCACGACGGCGGTCACGAAGAACTTGAGGTCCAGCGAGCCGACCCGAGTCGCCATGTTGGTCAACGCTTCTCGAAGCTCGAGACCCAGCGCCTGTTCTTCGACCACGATCGCGAACTCGGACCGGATCGGCTCCGGGGACTCGTCCGCCACGATCTGGAGCGCCGCAGAGAACGAGATGCCCGCCCGGAGCGCGCTCACCAGAAGGTCCAGCGCGTCCGGAAACTCTTCGGCGAATTTCCGCTGCCGAACGGATCGCTTGTAGCTGGCGAACAGGAACGGCGCGAAGCTCAGCGCCCCGAGGAAGACCAGGCCGTGCATGAAGTGGTGGAATAGCACAATCCCCAGAAGGTATCCGCCCATCCCGCAAGCAGCGACGAGCAGGATGAATGCTCCCACGCGCATTCCCAATCCCGCCTGATAGAGGAAGAGCTCCAGCCGGCGCGAGATGGCGATTCGCTTCAAGAGACTGTCCAGCGCGGGGACGGCGCTCAGGCGGTTGTCCCGTTCGAGTTGGACGGGCGCCCATTCCTCCTCGCGGGCGACGCCCACCCGGTCGCGCAGGTGCTCGACCGCCCGCTCGCGGCGGCGGAGGTGTAGCGCGACATAGAGCGCGATCGCGGCGCCGAAGACGAGCAGCGATACGATCAGATACATCATCGAGCGGCCCCCCGCTCGAACATGCCGGTCATGTCGAGGCCGATCAGCCGGACCCTCTCCGCGAAGTGCGGAACGACGCCGGTCGCCTCGTAGCGCCCGACGACGGTTCCGTCGGGTTTCGTGCCGGTTCGCACGAAACGGAAGATCTCCTGCATCGTCACGACCGACCCCTCCATTCCGACGATCTCCTGGATGCTGAGCACCTTGCGAGTGCCGTCCGACACGCGCGAGACGTGCACGACAAGCTCGAGCGCCGAAGCGATCTGCTCGCGGATCGCCTTGTCCGGCAACGTGTGCCCTGCCATGAGGACCAGGTTCTCCAGCCGGTGCAGAGCGTCGCGCGGTCCGTTGGAGTGCAGCGTCGTCATGGAGCCGTCGTGACCCGTGTTCATGGCCTGGAGCATGTCCAGCACTTCATCGCCGCGCACCTCGCCCACCACGATGCGGTCGGGGCGCATGCGCAGCGAGTTTCGAACGAGGTCGCGCTGGGTGATCGTGCCCTTCCCTTCGATGTTCGCGGGGCGCGTCTCCAGGCGGATCACGTGAGGCTGCTGGAGCTGGAGCTCGGCAGAATCCTCGATCGTCACGATGCGCTCCCCCTCGGGAATGTAGCGCGAGAGGATGTTGAGGAGCGTCGTCTTGCCCGAGCCGGTTCCCCCGGTGATGAGCATGTTGATCCGCGACCGCACGACGCCACGCAGAACCGTCGCCATCGGCTCCGAGATCGAGCCCAGCTCGAGAAGGTTCTCGATCGAGAGCGCCCTCTTGCGGAACCGGCGGATCGAGAGGATCGGGCCGTCCAGCGCCGCCGGCGGGATGATCGCATTGACGCGGGACCCATCCGGAAGCCGGGCGTCCACCAGCGGACTCGACTCGTCGATCCGGCGCCCCACGCGCGAGATGATGCGGTCGATGATCTGGCGCAGGTGGGCGTCGTCGCGGAACTGGGCCGGAGTGAGCTCCAGCTTTCCGAGCCGCTCCACGTACACCTGCCGGTGCGTGTTGACGAGGATGTCCGAGATCTCCTCGTCCAGGAGAAAGGGCGTGATCGGCCCGAGGTCGAAGGCGTCGTTCAGGAGATCCCGGACCAGGCGCTCTTCGTCGGCGCGCGTGAGCTTCAGGCTCTCCTCGGCCAGGAGGCGTCGCGCGAGGCTCTCCACCTGGTCGCGGCGTCCGGTCTCGTCCATCTGCTCCAGGCTCGAGAAGTTGAGCTTGGCGATGAGATTCCGGTGGAGCTTCCGCTTCAGCTCCTGATACTCGTCCTGATAATCGCCGTTTCGAGCGGGAGCGGAAAAGTCGGCCTCCGCAGGCGGCGCCAAGGGAGGGGTCCGGCGTAAACGGTCTCTCAAACTCATCGGGCTACCATCCTTCCGAAGAGGCCACGGCGTGCACCGTTTGCCTGCGGCACCGGCGCATCACGGTTGACCAACTTGCCCGCAAGGGCGCTGATGTCGCGCGCGGCCGCGCTGTCGGGGTCGTCGAGGCAGAGGGGGCGGCCGGCGTTGACCGACGTGAACACGCGCTGGTAGTCGTTCTCGATCGTATGGTACGCACGGACTTGAATCGCTTCGAAGAGCTGGTCCAGCGAGATGAGACCCCGATTTCGCGAGTAGCGGTTCACCACCAGCTTCACCCGGTCGGGGACATCGGTGTAGTGCAGCCGCTCGAACACGTCGAGCGCACGGCGCGCCGCACGGATGCCAGGGACGCTCAGTTCCAGGACGATGAGGATCGAGGTGCTTCGATCGAACAGCTCCAACGAGACCTCGTCGAAGGAATGCGGCGAATCGATGATCACGACTTCAAAGGACGCCGAAAGCGCGTCGACCGTCCCGCCGGCTTGCGCCGGACTCACGATCTCGAGCTTGTTGAGGTCCTCCGGCTGAGCGAGCACCGACACTCCACTGCGGTGGTGGAGCAGGTTCATGTGGACGGTCGGCGAGTCTATTCGCGGAGAACGGACCAGGTCCGCGATCGACCGGTCGGCCTTGAGGCCCAGCAGGTGCGCGGCGTCTCCCGATGCGTGATCGAAGTCCGCCAGGACTGTCGAGAGGTCGAACTGGACTCTCATGCTCACGGCCAGATTCGTCGCAATCGTCGACGCCCCGACGCCGCCTTTGGGGCCGAATACGGAGATGATGGAACGCGCCCGGGTTTCCCCCGCGGATCGGGCGAGACTGCTCCGCGAGACACGTTCGACCGCTTCCTGGAGAAGCGCCCGGTCGAGAGGCTTCTTCAGGACCTCCTGCGCTCCCGCGCGGATGGCCTTGAGGAGCACCTGGGGATCGAGCGTATTCGACATCAGGAACAGCGCGACATCGGGCGAGTCCATCTTGAAGTTGCCCGCGGCGCTCAGCGCCTCTTCATAGCCGTCGGGAATGTCCAGGAGCACGATCCGCGGCCGCAGCTGCCGAGCCAGCAGAAGTCCGCTCCGAAGCTCGCCTCGCTCGCCGACGATTTCGATTCCAGGCAGACCCTCGATGGCCGCGCGGGTGCCTCGCCGATTCGCTTCATCCTCGAGAATGAGGAGAACGGTCACGGCCTCGGCGCCGCCATTCGCATCGCCGCTTTGCCCATGGGACCCACGGCCGCTCCTCTGTTCATCGGAGGCGCCGTTGCTGCCGCTTGTAACGTTGTTATACCCGTCGCTCATCGACATGCTCCTTTATTCAACCAGGTGGATGCCATAGACCTTGCTGTCGGCAGGCGGACTCGGGCCCGCCTCACCTGGCGCCACGTATTCGATGAACTGGCCCTCCGCAACGCTTCCTTGGCCGCCCTGTCCGGGCGGACGTCGCAGGAAGAACGCCGCGAAACCCTTGACGCGGACCAGCTTCTTTCCGTTAACGTCGAACGACTCGATGATGGGCACGGTGAACACGCGGCTGCGATTGCCCTTGTAGTCCTGGTAGCAGACGCTGCTCTTGTCGGTATCGGCGTCCCACCGCATCTGAAGCGACTGCTTGAACGGCCCGACCTTGTTGCCGGGTTCGGTGGAGACGTACTCCGTCCCGATTTCGAGGCAGCAGCCATAGCCGTGCTCGGTGTAACACCTCACCGCGGCCGCGCCGCCGCCGATGCCGGCACACGGACCCTCGTCGCACGGCGGGAAGTCGAGGAGCTGGAAATTCCCCTGCTGGCTCTTCCCGGACCCCACCTTGAGGTTGTAGAGACTGTCGCACGAGGTGGAGTAGCCGCCCGGCTGGTCAACGGGAGCAAATGGCGCGAGGCCTTCGCAGATGCTGGTCAGCTTTTGCGCTTCGGCCGTGGCGTGGGCGGTCACGTCGAGCGAGTTGATGCCCACCGATCGCGCGAAGATCGTCGTCATCGGATTGCCGGTCGCCGCCTCGCGGTGAACGACCACGCGAACCCGCCTGATATTCGGGAACGATACGTCGGCCTGAGGGTCGATCACGACCGGTGTCGGCCCGCCCTGGAGCGCCTTGTTCTGGGCCGCCGTGAACGCCGCGCGGACGCGCGCGGAGTCCTGCACGATCAAGCCCGTCTTGGGACTTAGCGCCGAAGCGCCGGCCAGCGCCGCAGCGTCCGCCGCGCGCTGCAGTTCGGTCCGTGTCGCCATGAGCTTCCCCATGTCGATCGCCAGCGATGCGAACCAGAGGAACGACAGGAGAAACACCGCGACGTAGATCATCGCGATTCCTGCGTCGGGCCGGAGCTTGTCCCGCGTACGATCGAACCCGTTCATTGTGCTACTTACCTTCGCCGGTCTGGGGCGCTGGCGTCGGGGGCGCCTGGATCTCGGGCTCCACTCCCGGGAGGTCCGTCGGGAAGGCGCGCGCCATCTGTCGCACTATCTCCGGCGAGACGACGATCAGCAGATCGCGATTAACCGTCTCATTAAAGCTGTGTTTGAAGAGAACGTTCAGGAGCGGGATATCGCCAAGGATCGGGAACTTGTTCACGCGCTTGATCGTGGCGCTCTGCTTCAAACCGCCGATCACGAGCACGTCGCCATCGTCCATCTCGACGGTCGTGGCGATCCGGCGCGTGATCAGGGCCGGCACCTCGTAGCCGTTCAGGCGCAATTCGTTCGAATTGTCAAGTGCACTCACCTCGGGGGCCACGAAGAGGCGGATGCGGTTGCTGTCGAGTACGGTCGGAACGAACGCAAGGCGCACGCCGTACTCCTTCCATTCGATCGTAACCGTGCTCCCCCCGGCATCGCTCGATTGAGCGATGGGGATCGGGAACTCCCCCCCCGCGAGAAAGCTCGCGCTGTCGCCGCTCAGGGCGACCAAGTTGGGGCTGGCCAGCGTTCGGGCCGCTCCGGAAGCTTCCATCGCGCGGAGCGTAGCCATGAACGCAAGGTTTCCGTCGCTCCTGCTGTACGCCGCAAACCCGTCGGTCGTTCCGCCCACGAAGAGCGGGTTCGACGGACTGATCACCTTGGTCACGAAGAGTCCGCCCGAGAGTGTCCCCTGGAGGGCCTTCTCCGAAGTCCACTTCGCAATCCAGTCGATCCCGAACTCCTTCATCCGGCTCTCGTCCAGCTCGGCGACCTTGCACTTGAGGAGGACCTGGCTCGGATGCCGCGGGTCGCGGGTGGTCACCGTATATAGGGTGTAGCGTCCCCCCTCTTCCCATACCACGAGGGATGTCACGCCCTTGCCCTTACCGTTCACGACGACGGTCTTGGCGGATGCCACCGCCGCGTCCGCCACCGTGGGATCGGCGATCGAGACCGTCTGAACTTCGTAGTTCATCTCCAGCACGACCGACTGCCCCAGCATGACCTCCACGGCGAGGCCCGCTCTCCTGAGATCCATCGCGCACGCCGAGCCTACCCACGTCCCTACCAGAGCCACGGCGAAGATCGCGAACCCTAGTGCCGCGGTGAGACCCTTTGCGGCGAGCTTGTTCTGGAACATCCCTGTACTCCTTTGAGTAGGGTTTACTGGAGCGAATCCTTCATTGCCGGCACTTCCGTCACCTTCGCTTCACGGATGATGCGGACGGTCTGCTTCGGCTGGCGTCCCTGAGCCACGACACGGGGCTGCGCCTGTGATTCGGTCCGCTTTGCGGACGTCTTTCCGACCCGGGCGATGCGCTGCCTGGGATCATTGCCGTTCAGCATCTCGTCCGTATTGAGCGACCCCACCCTCAGCGTGTCCGCGTCCTCGGGATTCCGGAGGACGAGATGGATCTTTCCCTCGTGGAGTCCGAGCGCGAGCTTCTCCGCACCCATGGGATCTACGAGGATCGTGACCGCCTGGACGGTGATCGGCTTGTTGTCCTGCTGCGTCGTCCTCTGGCCCGAGGCGAGAACCTCGGCGTTTTGCAGAATGGTGCGGGTGACCGCCTCTTGATTCGAGCCCCGCCCGTCCACGGTGCAGAGCACGTCGACACGGTCGCCGGGGAGCACGAATCCGCTCACGCCGGAGACCTGATTCACCTCGAGACTGGTGGCGCGGAGGCCGGGATGGATCAGCATGGACAGTCCGCCGCCCCGGGAGCTCAACTTGGTCGCCGTGATCGGCTCCCGTGCCGCGAGGAAGATCTTCGTCGTCTGCCCCACGACCGAGTCGATGTCCGAGAAGGCGCCTGCCGGTACACTCTCCCTCGGATAACGGGTCACCCGAAGTTGTGCCCGGTCGAGTTTCGCGCCGAAGGTAAGGTCGGTGGCCGTGACGACCACCGGAACGAATTGCCTGGAAGTGCTGCTGACAACCTGACGCGCCATCGCCCGAAGCCCGGCATAGCCGGCCAAGGCGGCGAGACCCGCCATCAGGATTGCCATGGCTAGAACGGTCTTCGATCGGGACATTTGATCTTGCCTCCTTGCGTTAACTTCCGCTTTCGAACCTCATCGTCGCCTGCCCGGCCATCGCCAGCGTGTTGCCGAAGCTCGCGCCGACGAACGCGAAGACTCCCGGTGTTGCGAACGTGAACGTGGCGTTCACCGTGACGGTGATCATCCGTGATGCGTCCGGGCCGGTGACGGTGATCGCGCCCGCGGTGACCCCCCCGGTCGCGAGAATCGACGCCACACGGCTCTGAACGAGCGCCACGTCGGGCGCGGTCACCACGGCCAACCGGCATCCCTCGCGCGCCGCTTGGTCGAGCAGGCCTTTGGTGTGGAACGCGCGACCGAAATCCAGCATTCCCATCGCCAACACCAGGATTATCGGCAGTACGAGCGCGACCTCAACCAAAGCCGAGCCTGATTCTCGCGTTCTCCCGATATTCCTGGATCCGAGCGGTTTCATCACCGGACAGGCCCGAACCAATGGCTGAATACGACCACGACCGTGGCCAGCGCGATGGCGATCCCCAGCGGGATTCCTTGTCCCGAGGTCGTCGGCTTGAGCTGGGGCACCCCGGCCGAACGGAGCAGGAGCCAGCGGCCCAGGCCGACGCTCCGCGACAGCAGGTCTACCAGCCCTTTGCGCTTCACCGCCATTACAACGCTCAAGAGGCCTCCGATGATCAGCGAGAGAAGCGCGGCGATGACGCCGTTGGAAAATCCAAGAAGTGCACCGACCGCCATCAGGAGCTTCACGTCTCCGGCGCCGGTGAAGCGCATCGCGTACCCGGGCATGAGAAGCGCGCCCGCCGCGAGTGCCCCGGTAGCGGAGAAGAGAAGCCCCTGCCCTCCGTGGAGCGCGCTGTGCGTACACAGCGCGCCCACGAGGACCGGGATCACGAGCCTGTTCGGTATCCTGCGATATCGCAGGTCCCACCAAGCGGCGACGCAGACCAGGAGAATCGCGACGCCGGCTATCCAGTGGGTCTGTATCACTCCGGCTCCCTGGTTGGGTTACGGCGCGGTCGTCAGGGCCGTGACCGCGCTGGTGTACGCGTCTTCGACGGCAGTCCGGAGCCCGATCGGGTCGCCGATGATCACGGCCAGCGCGATCGCGGCGATGAACGCCAGCAGAAGTCCGTACTCGGTGAGATCCTCGCCACGTTCCTCAGCGACGAAACCCTTGATGAATTGAAGCATGTGATGAACCCTCCCTTAGAATGGTGATCGATGCCCTGCTCTTCTACGTTCGACAAGTCTTCGTCGTACCTGAACGGAGAAGAACGCCTCCAAGAAGTAGAGACATCTCGCCACTCTCCGGGCGGGGTGAGGAGCGGTTCTGTCTCTGTCGTGCTCGAACACCATCGCAAGTCTCGGACCACTTGCGGCCCACTGCCGCGAAAAGACGTATGTTGCCTTATCGCAGCAAGGTGAGCTGTTCTTCGAGAGATCGGGGAGCGCTGCAAGGGGTGCTGAAGGGGATGCCCGTGGGGGTTTTCACCCACGACATCGAGTCAATTGCGCTTTCTGGCCCCACACCGTAGCATCCGGTCGCGAAGCTCACGGCGCCGTCCGCGCTCTGCGCAAGTCCACCCGACGGGAGTTCCGATGAATCTGAACGCTGCCTTCGACTACATCCAGAAGAACGAAAAGCGGTTCGTGGACGAGTTGGCTCAGTTTCTCCGCATCCCGAGCATCAGCGCGCACAAGGATCACGACAAGGACGTCGCCGAAGCGCTCGAGTTCGACAAGAGAAAGCTCGAGTCGTTGGGCTTTACGACCGAGGTCTGGCCGACGCGCGCGCACGCGGGCCTATTCGCCCAGCGGATCGTGGATCCGGCCGCTCCGACGGTGCTGATCTACGGGCACGTGGACGTCCAGCCGGTGGATCCGCTGGATCTGTGGAACACGCCCCCTTTCGAGCCGACGATTCGAGATGGCGCGATTTGGGCTCGGGGCGCCGACGACAACAAGGGGCAGCATTACGCGCAAATCGTCGGCGTCGAATCGGTGATCCAAGGAGGCGGTGGGCTGCCTGTGAACGTGAAGTTCATCATCGAGAGCGATGAGGAATTCGACGGCGAGGCGATGGCTGAGGTCGCGCCGAGGCACAAGGACAAGCTCACGTGCGATGTCTTGGTCGTTTCGGATTCCAACTTCCCGGACCCCGAGCACCCGGCGATTACCGTGTCGCTCCGCGGCATCCAGGCGGTCGAGATCACGTTGCGCGGCCAGAACGGTGACAAGCACTCGGGCGAGTGGGGCGGGATGCTTTACGAACCGATCGACGTGCTTCGCTGGGCGCTGGATAACATGAAGGATTTCAAGACGGGCCGGGTGCTGGTCCCCGGTTTCTACGACGACGTCCTGGAGGCCAGCCCGGAAGACCGCAAAGCGATCGCCGCCTCGCCATGGAACGACGCGGAGAAGGCGAGGGAGATCGGCGTAAAGAGACTCTTCCACGAAGAGGGCTACACGCCCCGCGAATCCGGCACGATCCGGCCGACGTTCCAGGTCAATGGGATCATGGGCGGGTACACGGGTGAAGGGTTCAAGACCGTCATCGGCACGTGGGCGCGCGCGAAGATCAGCATGCGGCTCGTCCACAACCAGGACCCGGAGCGTATCCTCCACCTCTTCGAGAAGCACGTCCGTGAGCTGGTGGGAGACATGGCGACAATCGAGTTCCGGAGATTTGGCGCCGGAAGGCCGTTTCGCGAAGAAGTCTCAAATGCCTACGTTCAGGCGGGACTCAAGGCGCTCGAGGCCGGATTCGGAAAGCCCGCCGTGGCCATGGGCATGGGGGGGTCGATTCCGATCGTGGCGCCGCTGGTGGAACTCACCGGCGCCCCTTGCGTGATGATGGGTTTCGGTTTGCCGGGCGACAACCTGCACGCCCCCAACGAGCACTTCCCCTTGAACTGCTTCTTGGGCGGAGCCCGCTCCGCAGCGGCATACCTGCAAGGGGTAGCCGGCCAAGCTGGCGCGGGCACAAGACGTTAGCGGGAGCGGGGCGTGAAGAATCGTTATGCCTCGGGAAGGCATCTGTAGTATAAGGAGCGGGTGGCCACGGATGGCCTTCGCAGCTTCTGCCCACGTCAAGGATGACGGGGCGCGTACGGCGGCACGGGTGTGAGCTCGCGGTACTCACCGGCACCCGACTCAGGCCCCACCGTGTCGGCGCGCCCCTGAGTCCAAATTTCGCGAGGTCGTTCCCCTCCCCAGATCGCTATCGAGCGGTCACCGCCAAATCCGCAAAGTCCGCAACCGTGTCGTTCTCGGTCCAGAGCCCCACCGTACCTCTGGAGTACCGCTCGTCCCGCACCATCATACGTTCCTTGCCGTCCAAACTCGCGCGCAGGACCGAGCCCCTGCGCGAGAGGGACATCGTGTGCCAGGTTAAAGGCTCGATCGGCTCGATCGCGGCGGTCCGGACATCGCGGCGCTTTCCATATAGAAGGTAGTGGAAGATGAGTTCCCCGCTCTTCCCGCTCACGCGCACCAGGTAGCCGCTCGTGCCCTTCCGATCCACCTGAAACAGAATTCCAACAGTGGGATCGATCTCACCCGAGACGATGCGAAATCGAACGGAGACATCGAGATCGTTCAGCGTAGGCTTGGTGAACCTCAGGTAATGGTACGCGACCCCGTCGTCGTCTTCCGCCTGGCGCAGAAAGCGGGTCGCCGTACGGGCGGTGTCGGCCGAATCGGCAAGCACCTTCCATGTTCCGCCGAGCGCGATCGAATTCGCGGGCCTGTGCTCCAGCGTGTCGGCCGCGAAGTCCCAGGTATAGACCTTGCCGGTCTTGCTGAAATACTTCTCGGCTCCGGCTCGGCCCGGACTCCACGAGACGGTCGCTACGGCGAGCGAGGCAACCGCCACGGCTTTGACCAGTACGCCTGCCTTCATCATTCCTCCCTGAGCCTGTGGAATAGCCGCACCATGGCCTCCGTGTCGCGGCGGCAGTACGCCCTGAGCGCTTCGGCGACCTTTGTGCCTCGGTCCGGCGGCGTGTTCTCGTCGATCATCTCGACGTAAGCCACCGCGGCTTGCCCCCCCTCTCGGATTTCGAGATCCTCGTAGTCCAGGTCATCGATGAGCGCCGGCAGCACGCCCTTGATCGAGAAGGAGCCGCGGAACTCGGGATGATAGTAGTGCGCCCTGATCAGTTCCAGCAGATCCACGATCCTGGCCTCCAGCAATGGCGTCAGGCGATCCCTGTACTCCGGCAGCTCATCCGCAAGAGAACGGATGATCCGCTCCTCGAATCCCGAGTAAACGACGATGGGGCCCCGGTCCCCCAGCGCTCGAACCAGGGATTCCGCCACGTCTCGTCTCGGATCGGTGCGCGACCGGTGCAGATACTCCCGGTGCTCCAGGCTTCCGTCCCGATGCAGGACGTGATCCGACCACTGGAAGGGAACCTGCTGAAAAGGCCGCGTGCCGGCGAACAGCGGGAGCCCGGGGTTGCACGTCTCGAAGTCCAGGAAGTGGATGGGCGGAGTGAGCGCGTCGAGGGCGCGCTTGAGTTCGGGATCGGCGTGCACCTGCCCGGTGATCACCGAGGCGCGAATGCGTCGGTGCAGATCCGTCAGACCCTCGAAGTTCTCGGGTATTTCCCTGATGTCCTGGATCGCCGCATCGCGCAGCGCCTGCTGGAGCTTGGGATTGAGCCAGGGCAAGTCTCCCACCGGATGCTCCGGTCCCCCATCGTGGCAGTGGGAGTAGAAGGGACATACGTAGGGCTTCTTGCAGAACGGCCCGACCACGACCTCGGGAGGCCGGTCGCACCAGAGCGGAACCCTCATCTGGTCCAGATCGCGCTTCAACTCGCCGCGAATCTCGCGCGCTTGATCGGTGAGGTCCCGCAGCGTGAACAGCTGGTCCAGGTCGTAAGCGCCGCCTGGATAGACGTACTGGTTGTTCACATGGAGGAGAGAGGCTTTGCGGACGCGGACGCCGCAGCCCTCCACGACATAGAGTTGAACTCCGATGTCCCAAAGATAATCCTCTTTGTACCCCGAACTTGACTTGACCTCCACTAGATCCCAGGCGCCCGCGCCGGCAGCGGCCAGGATGTCCACTCGGACCTTCACGTCGTCGAAGGTAAATGCCCCTTCGAAAATCGCCTTGGTGCCCTTCTTCGCCATCGCCGCGGCCGTGCTGCGGACGGCCTCCGCGTGATGGAGGTAGTCCTCGGCGATCCTGACCCCTCCCGGATGACGCCCCTGCGCCGTGATTCCGACCCGATTGCCCGCGTCGAACAACGCCTGGGTCGTGGGATCCACCGGATCGCGAAGCTTGTAGTGATAGCACTCCATGTACAGACGCTTCTTGCACTGAAGTCCGGCCGCGAAGCGGGACTTGGAGAGGAGTGGGATCGATGCCCGCGCGGCTGCCGGTTGAGCGCCCCAGAGGGGAAGCTGTTCCATGATCTTCATAGTATAGCGCGGCCCAGGCATGCCCACGCTGGTGTAATATGGGGTGGCTCTTTTCGGTACCCGTATCGAATCCGATCCGGGCACCGCTGCGCACACTCGCCAGAAGGAGAGTCCGAATGTCCCGGCTACTCGCAGTCCTGATCGCAGGATTCGCCATCGCCGCGCCGCCGCTTCAGGCGCGCGCCGCGGACAAGCTGCCGGCAGCACCGAAGGCGCCCAAGAGCACCGTCGTCGATACCTACTGGGGCGAGAAGGTGGCGGACGACTATCAGTACATGGAGCGCGCGAACGATGCCACGGCGACAAAGTGGGCAAAGGGTCAGGATGTCCATACACGTGCCTGGCTCGATCGGCACTCCGAGCGGAAGGCCATCCTCGACCGGATCGTCGCGCTGACGCACTCCGAATCGCCCGACTACTACTCGATGACGTACCGCGGCGGCTACTACTTCGCCATGAAGGATCAGCCCCCCAAGCAGCAACCCTTCGTGGTCGCCCTGACGTCGGTCCTCGACCTGAAGACGGAGCGCGCGGTCCTGGATCCGAATGTGATCGATCCCAGCGGAGCCACCTCGATCGATTTCTACGTCCCGTCCCTCGACGGCAAGTACGTCGCGGTTTCGCTTTCGAAGAACGGCACGGAGGAGGGAACGCTCCATCTCTACGAGACCGCCACCGGGAAGACGTTCGATGTCGCCATCCCCAAGGTGAACGGCGGCACCGCGGGCGGAAGCGCCGCGTGGAACGCGGACGCGAGCGGCATCTATTACACGCGATACCCGCACCAAGGAGAGCGCCCGGACGAGGATCTCCCCTTCTATCAGCAGATCTTCTTCCACAAGCTGGGCACTCCGCTCAGCGAGGACGCCTACGTTCTCGGCAAGGAGTTCCCCAAGATCGCCGAAATCGAACTCGAGGCCAGCACCGACGGCAAGAGCCTCCTGGCCGACGTGAGCAACGGCGACGGCGGCGAACACGCCTTCTGGCTCCTCACCGCCGGTGGCGGGTGGACCCAGATCTCCGCGTTCGCAGACAACGTCGTCCAGGCGCGGTTCGGCATGGACGGCGCGATCTATCTCCTCTCCCGCGAAGGCGCGCCAAGAAAGAAGATCCTCCGGGTCCCCTTGGCGGCACCGCACCTCGTGGCGGCCGAGGTCGTCGTGCCCGAGGGCGAGAATCCGATCGAAGGGTTCACCCCCACGGCATCCCGTCTGTACGTGACCGAGATGGCGGGCGGGCCGACGCAAATGCGCGTCTACGACCTGAGCGGCCGCCGGCTGGGCCTGGTGGCGATGCCGGAAATCGCGCTGATCGGCCAGGCGGTGCGGACCGTTGGAGACGACATCCTGGTACGCAGCGAGAGCTACACACGGCCCCCTGCCTACTACCGCTACGGGGCGAACGCCGCCGATCTCCTCCCTACGGCGATCGCGCAGTTCTCGCCCGCGGACTTCAGCGATTGCGAAGTCCACCGCGAGTTCGCGACCGCGTTCGACGGAACGAAGCTCCCGGTAAACATCATCATGGTCAAGGGCACAAAGCTCGACGGCACGGCGCCCACGATCCTCTATGGATATGGGAGCTACGGCATCAGCGAGCAACCCTACTTCCGGCCCACCCTCAAGGTCTGGCTCGAGCAGGGCGGTATTTACGTCGATGCGAGCATCCGCGGGGGCGGAGAGTACGGAGACGAGTGGCACGACGCGGCCCGGCTCGGCACCAAGAAGGTGTCGATGGACGATTTCGCCGCATGCGCGCGTTACCTCGTCGAGAAGGGATACACGACCAAGGAGCGGCTGGCGATCGAGGGAGGCAGCGCGGGCGGGCTCCTCGTCTACGGCACGTTGGTCCACTATCCGGAGTACATGAAGGCGGCGGTGGCCCACGTGGGCTACGGCGATGTGCTTCGAACGGAACTGGCGCCCAACGGAGAGTTCAACACCACCGAGTTCGGCACGGTGAAGGACTCGACGCAGTTCCGCGGAATGTTCGCCTGCTCACCGTACCATCACGTGAAGGACGGGACGACCTACCCTTCGATTCTCGCGCTCACCGGCGTGAACGATCCACGGGTGCCGGCGTGGGAGACCTTCAAGATGGTGGCCCGGTTGCAGGCAACGGGATCGCCGAACCCTGTGTTGATGCGGGTGGGCTACGACTCGGGACACGGCATCGGAGCGAGCCTATCGGAGCGCGACCGGCGGACCGCCGACGCCTACACCTTCCTCTTCGACCGGCTGGGCGTGAAATACAACCCCGTCCGGCGCGAAGCCAAGACGGAAAAGCGGACGCCCAGCTTGTGAACGCGCCCGCCGATCCGCTCCAACTCTTCCGCAAGTGGGCCAGGCTCGCCCGGCGGCCGGACACTCTAGAGCCCGACGCGGCCACCCTCGCGACCGTGGGCGCGGACGGACAGCCGACCGCACGAATGGTTCTGGTGCGCCGTGCGGACCTCGACGGCTTCGTCTTCTATACGAATGTCGAGAGCAAGAAGGGACAGGATCTCCTGAGCGGCGGCGCACAGGGTGCTCCCGCCGCGCTTTGCTACTACTGGCCCTGCTTCTTCTGGCCTCCGCTCACGAAACAGGTTCGCGTGGAGGGAATCGCAACCCGCGTCGCGGACGCGGACGCAGACGCCTACTGGGCGACGCGGCATCGCGGCTCCCAGATCGCGGCATGGGCGTCGAAGCAGAGCGCCGTGCTGGATGGCGGGCGCGCCGAACTCTCGGCGCGATTCCACGAGCTGGACAAGAAGCTCCCCGCGAAGCATGTGCCGCGACCCTCGTACTGGAGCGGCTTCCGGGTCGAACCGCAGCGGATCGAGTTCTGGGCGGGCCGCAGGAACCGGCTGCACGAACGCCTTCTGTACGTTCGTGAAGACGGACGCTGGGTCAGCCACGTATTGAGCCCCTGATGCGATCCGGGGAGCGCGGAATTCCGCTCGAGGCCAGACTCGGCCTGATGGGCATAACTTGGGCCGCGCTCGATCTGGGCTCCGTGTACCTGAAGGGCCCTGCCTGGCGCGCCGGCTTGACCGCGGGCGACCTGGTCGATATCGCCGCGACCTACACGCTCGTGGCCCTCTGTGCGTGGGTCGCGTCCGGCCTGTTGGGCCGGCCGGGCGGCGGCTCCGCGGCGGCCCGGCCGCGCGGCTGGATCGCCGCGATCCTCTCGCTCTCGGCGATCACGTTCGTGCTCGGCCACGGGGTGCATCTCGCCGCGAACTCGATCAACGACATGATCTCGCACGCGGGCTTGGGCGATCCCACCGGGCTCGTCGACTGGTGGGACGAGCACGTGGGGCACGATCTCATCGACGCGGGATCCCTCGGTCTCTGCGTGGGCCTCACGAGTCTGGAGCGGAGCGTGCCGCAGACGCCGTGGATCCTGGGCGCAGGCGGCGGCGCCCGGATCTTCTTCCTGCTCGGTGCCCTGTCCTACGGTTTCATCTATTTTGCCTCCTCCGTCGAAGGGCAAACGGTTATATTTCTCCTGCCCTTTGCTGGGCTGTACCTCCTCTGGGCGCTCCTCAGCGGACACGGGGGCGCGCGCCGGCGCACGGGCGGGGGCGGCACCACGGTCCGCAGTTTCTACGCGGTCGCATTCGTCGTCGCCGGGGCGCTCTTCGCAATCTGGGGAATCTGGCACCGGGGGTTTCCAGAGTTCAGCTCCGTGGGTATGATTCCGTGAACAGTCCCGGCCAAGGAGGTCTATTGGAATGATGAATCCCCACGCTTATCTGGGACTCAAGGTTCTTCATGTCGCATCGGCGATGGTCTTCCTTGGAAGCATTGTCCTGGGGCTCTTCTGGAAATCTCACGCCGACCGTTCCAAGAATCCCGCGATCATCGCCCACACGATGGAAGGCATCATTCGCAGCGACGCCCTGTTCACGATTCCGGCGGTGTTCGTGATCGTCCTCGGGGGTTTCGGCATGGCGATCGCGGCGCGGACCCCCATCCTGGGCACGGGGTGGATCTTCTGGTCGATCGTTCTCTTCTCCATATCCGGTCTTGCCTTCGGATTCCAGATCGCTCCGCTGCAGAGCCGCATGCTCGCCGTCGCTCGCGGGGGTGAGAAGGCGGAGTTCGACTGGACGCGGTACGGGCTGCTCTCGCGCAGCTGGCACTTCTGGGGAATCGTGGCGCTCGTCGCGCCGGCGGCGGCTTACGCGTTGATGATCTTCAAGCCCGATATACCGGGCCTGCGCGAATTGCTCCACCTGGCCAGGTGACGGCGGGGCGCCCGCGCCGAGACAAAGACGCCCCGGAGGGTGGCCCCTCCGGGGCGGTGAGATCGAATTCCCGAGTGTGCTTCTCCGCCGCGGCTATCGCCCCGCGACCTTGACCTGTCTCGTCTCTTCCGACGGTCCCGCGTTCACTTGACGCCAGAACGCCGCCGGGTTCGTCTGGTGCAGTCGCGCCGTTTCCGAAACCGAGTGGAAC
>Ga0315273_10001326_pt1 | contig 28024 bp, 20 predicted proteins | sample YL17G02_0_MG_FD_205753 | JGI IMG/M metagenome (GOLD analysis project Ga0315273, IMG submission 205753) | Sediment microbial communities from Yellowstone Lake, YNP, Wyoming, USA - YL17G02_0 | ecosystem: Environmental > Aquatic > Freshwater > Lake > Sediment | place: USA: Wyoming | collected... | reverse complement strand
ACGCACGGGTCGCCGGACCCGCCGCGCACGGGCGGGGCCTTGCTTACTTGCCGGCTTTCACATCCTCGGCCGTGATGAGCTGCGTGGGCACGGGCGTGACCTCGTCCAGCGTCTCGCCCTTGAGGGCCTTCAGGGCGCACTCGACGCCCTTCGACCCCATCACGGCGGGGTTCTGTTCGACGGTCGCCTGCATCTCGCCCCGCCGGATCGCGTCGCGCGCCAGGTCGATGTTGTCGTAGCCGACGATGATGATCTTGCCGATCTCGCCGCGGGCCCGCACCGCGGCAACGGCGCCGAGGGCCATCTTGTCGTTCGCGCACAGGACGGCGGCCGTGTCGGGGTTGGCCGAGAGCATGGCGCTGGTGGCCGTCTGGGCCTTGGCGGTGTCCCACTCGGCCGACTGGCTGGCGGCGATCTCGAGGCCCGCCTTCCGGACGGCCGCCTCGAAGCCGCGGCGCCGCGCCTCGGCGTTCTCGACGCCGTCGATGCCGCGCAGGATGATGATCTTTCCCTTCTTCCCCTCGCCCAGCTTCCTCTTGATGAGCTCGCAGGCGTACTCGCCCACAGTCTTGGCGCCCGCCTCGTTGTCGGGACCGATGAACGTGGCAACCTTGAGGCCCTGCTTGGCGGCCTCCTCCTTGTTGATGCGGTTATCGATGTTGACGACGGGGACCTTGGCCTCCTGGGCCCGCATGAGCGGCGTCACGATGCCGACGCTCGACGCCGGGGCGATGATGATGGCCTGAACCTGGCGGTTCAGCATGATCCGCACGAGGTCGGCCTGCTTGTCGGCGTCGCTCTCGGACTCAATGCCCGAGACCTCGATGCCGACGCCCAACTCCTTCGCCTTCTCGCGGGCGCCCTTTTCCATCGCCTGGAAGAAGGGGTTGGTCGTCGCCTTGTAGATGAGGCCGACGCGGACCTTCTCCTTGCCGCCCGGCGACGGCTCGCTCGTGCACCCGGCCGCCAGGGCCGCGCCGATCATCGCCGCCAGCACGATCCATATCGAATTCCTCATGGGTGCCTCCTTGCCTGTCCCTTGCTTCGCACGCGCCCGGCATGTAGGGTGGGTGCTATGCACCCACCCTGCGTTTGCTCGATTCCTGGTGGGTGCGGAGCACCCACCCTACGTGCAACGCGCCCGGCACGCCGGGCGGCTGACCAGGATGATCTCGAATCTGAAATTGTCAATCCGTTTTCTTCAGCCGGTCCAGGAGCACCGTGGCGATGACCACCGACCCGATGATCACCCACTGCCACGGCGTCGGCACGCCCAGGAACAAGAGGCCGTACGCCAGAACGCCCATGATGAGCGCCCCGAGGAACGTGCCGATGATGCTCCCGCGCCCGCCCGACAGGCTGGTGCCGCCGACGATCACGGCCGCGATGGCGTAGAGCTCCAGCCCGTCGCCCGCCAGCGGGTCGCCCGTCCCTTGCCGCACCCAGAATACCAGCCCGGCCAGGCCGGCGCAAAGGCCGCTCGCCAGGAAGGTCAGCACCACCACCCGCCCGACGTTGATGCCGCACAGGCGGGCCGTCTCGGCATTCCCGCCCACGGCAAACACGTGCCGCCCGAAGACCGTCCGCGTCAGCATCACGTGGCCGATGAGCATCACCAGGAGGCTGACGCCGATGGGCAGGTACCGCTGAAACTCGACCGGGGCGCGGAAGTCGCACGCGATGGTGTGCCCGCCCGCCGCCACCATCGCCAGGCCCCGGGCGATCATCATCGAGCCGAGCGTCACGATGAACGACGGGATGCGGAACCGGACCGCCACGGCCCCGTTGAAGAGCCCCGCCGCCAGGCCCGCCGCCAGGCACCCCACGATCCCCAGCACGAGCGAACCGGTGGCGGCCGCCACCACGACCATCATGACGTGCGTCAGGGCGATCAGCCGCCCGACCGCGAGGTCGATCCCCCCGGCGATAATGACGAACGTCGACCCGACCGCCAGAATCAGGTTGATGGCGCACGAGCCGGCCAGGTCGATCGCGTTGTTCCACGAGAGGAACGTCGGGTGGTGCAGCGTCAGCGATTCGAAATCGACGGCCGACAGGGCCGTGAAGAAAAGCAGCAGCGCCGCCAGCGCGAGCGCCAGCACGAGCACGCGGCTGGCGGTCAGGCGGCTGCGGAGGTCCGGCACGGCGATGTCGGCAGAGACAGCCATGGCGGCGGCACTATAGCACCGCCGCCGGGAAGCCTCAATTCAAAAGGCCTCGTAGGTCGGCATGGCCGCACTGCTGGATGAGCACGACAATGTGCGCAGACGGTGGTTTCGCACTGAGCCTATGCGGAGCCTGAGAAACGGGACGCTGCCCGCGTCTCAAGCGGGTTGCTGTGCTTACACTGGGGGCAGACGCTCTGGCAGCCCTTGGCATCCAAAGATCCCTTGGTCACAACACCCGTACCGTACTTGACGTGGCAATTGCCACACTCAATATACAGTTCATCTGCGTTGGGGACTCGTAGCACGAAAGAGTATTCTGCCGAGACGATTGTCTTGCCTTCGTCTGAAGCTGAGAACTTTGCCACGTACCGCCCTGGCTTCTCAAAAGCCAATCCAAAGAACGTATAGTTGAAGACCGCAACCTCCGTGTTCTCGGCCAACTTGTCCAGAGTGCCGTCAACGGTCACCAAAGCTGAGGTCGCGTCAAGAGCCCAGACCGAGAGGCCATGCGCACACTTGCGTGTAAGCCCGCGCATCCTCACCATGTAGCAAAGCTTGGCAAACCGGATTGGCCACAGCTTTGAGAACAAGCAGTCTGAAAAGACGCCCACGAGGCTGACTTGGCCGTTTTGCTCATTGCGGATGTCCTCGGCCATCAGGAATGCTTCAACGAATGGCGCAGGAAACATGTTCTGCTCTGGCATAGTTCGCCTCCGCCCCACGCCCCGACCGTTCGCCGGCGACAATGCTCGAAGAGCAAGCCGCGCCCGCCCAAGGCAGCCCCGCGCGCGCTGTGCGACCGCAGAAGCCGCCGGGATCCAGCATGTCAGCCACGCCCCGCGAAGACAGAACGGCAAGCACGTCATCGACATAGTAACGCAAGGTGTCCTCGACGTAATGTGCGACCACAGCAACTGACACTTCGTGCTGCCGCCAGAGTCTACGCGCGTCCTCATGCGTAGCCCGTGTTATGGACCTACTCGACCCGCCAGGTGCAAAGAAAACTTCCACCACAATGTCCTCATCTTCAGTTGGCTCGCGCGGCTGCGAGAAACCACCCCAGGCGCAGATTGTGTCTGGGAAGATTCTCTCAATCTTCCTGCACATTGCATCCAATTGGAGCGCCAAACCGACTGCTACCATTTGCCGATTCCTCAACTGGAGGTCGTCATCCCACTGACCTTGAGTATCACCTCATTCACGAACTCAAAGAGTGCTTCGCTCAGATCATCGCCGCCTACAGAATCCGGCCGGTAGTCAGCCTTAACCCTAAGGTTTCGGAGTTCTGCCCAGTCCTCCGCCCAATTGGGATCCAGTCCGAGTCTGGATTGAAACTGCTCCGCATCTAGATAGTCTTCCATTTCATCGTGCCTGAAATACCGCCTCCCCTCATGATCCGGAACCTCCCGATCGCATTTACGCAAGAAGGCCCACCCAGCGTGATACAGCGCGTAATAGAGCCTGTTAGCTGCGGCATCGGGGTATCGCCCTCCCCATTCGAGGAGCATGGTTGCAGCCTCAACATTGTCACGCGCCTTGCGGATCATCTGAGCGCCCCTCACCGCGGTTTGTCAAGTGATGAGCCACTCTGATAGTACAGGGCCATTGCCACTGGGAGCAACGCTTTTCTCAATGGTGTTCCTGTGCCCCGGTCACGGCGTCAGGCCGTAGAGGATGATGTTGGCGGCGAGGCGCTTCGCGTCGTCGGGGGCGTAGGCGCGGGCGCCCCACGTCGTGATGCCGTCGAGGCCGCACGAGATGCCGTACGGGCTGTAGACCATCACCAGGCGGCCGCCGCGCTGGAGCCCGTAAATCACCGGCCGCCTGAGGGCGGGCGTCTCGGCCTTGACGGCAGGCGAGTAGGCCGCGCTCTCGATCCGCGTGCCGACTTTGCCGCTGAAGAGGGCGTGGTCGGGCGGAAGCTCCTTGAACGGCGCGTCCGGGAACATCTCCTTCACGAGCTCGCGGAGCGCCTTGTCGAAAGCCGGCTGCCCGCAACACGCCTCGGCCCACACGTAGCCGCCGCGCTCCAGGTACGCCTTCAGGGCGGCGCGCTCCGCCGCGCTCAGGTGGAAAGCGGAGTGCCCGGTGATATAGAGGATGTTGAATGTGCCGAGGGCCGCGTCGGTCAGGCGGACGGGCACGGGGCGGCTGTAGACGGACAACCCGGACTGCTCGGCCATGTCCTTCAGGAGCATGGGCAAGGCGTACGGCCGCGGCCGCCAGTCGCCGTCGTGCTGGATCTGGCCGATGCGGGTCGCGCCCCGCGGCGGCGGCTCGTCGCGCGGCATCTCTCTGACGGGCGCGGCGGCCAGGCGGTCCGGCAGGGCGCTGGCGCCGGTGGCGTAGGTCGCCAGGTTCTCGCCGAGGCGCAGGGCGTCGTTCGGGCGGGCCGGATCGGCCGCCGCCCAGGCATCGCCGAGGCCCTTCGGCGCGAGGATGACAGCGGCGCGGCAGCCGATATTCATCACCTCCAGCTCCGCCGGCGGCACGCGATGGACCGCGCGGCAGACCGGGTGCTCGGCGTCCATCGGCTCGAACTTCGACTCGGGGAACTGCGCGAGGAACAGGCCGCGGACGCTGTCGGCGAAGGCCTTGTCCCCGCCCTGCGCGTCGGCGAGGACGAGGCCGCCCTGCGCCACGTAGGCCTTCAGAAGCGGGAGCCCGGCCGCGAGCATTCGCAGCGCCCCCCGGCCGGTGACGTGCAGGATGGGCGCCGCCAGGTAGTCGGCGAGCGGGGCGTCGCTGTCCAGCGTCCGCCACGCGACGAAGTCGCCGCCCACGCGCTTCCCCAGGAACCGCACGAGGTGGTCGAGGTCCCGCGGGTCGCGCCGCCAGGGGCCGTCCCACTCCAGCCGCTGCACGAGCAGCGGGCGGAACCCCTTGGCCAGGAACAGGAGGCACAGGGCATCGTGGTACAGCCTCTCGGTCCACGTGCCGTCCGCTTTCTGGCCGGCGACCAGGAGCTCCGTGCCCTCGCGGAACCAGTCGTGCGGGCCGAACGCCCTCCGGCCGGACGTCGCCCCGGCGCGTTCGAGGCCGTAGAGCCAGAAGTAGTACCACGCGGTCCGGCGGTTCGGGTTCTCGGCCAGCGAGTAGTGCTGGTCGATCCACTCGATGCCGCGCTTGATGACCGCCGTCCGTTCGGCCGCAGCCTCCTCGGACTCGGTCTTCGCCAGCCGGTCGCCGCACAGGTACAGGCTCGCGATGGCGGCGGCCGTCATGCTGCCATAGGCCTCCTCGGGTTCGGGGTCGTGGTAGACGTAGCCCCATCCGCCACCGGGGAGTTGCGAGGCGCGGAAGTACCGGTCGGCCTTCTGCCACACGTCGGCGGGCACGTTGGCCCCTGCGCGCTCGGCCTCCGACAGGGCGAGGATGGCGAACTGCGTGTTGGAGGCGTCGGGGCGCTGGTATTGGCGCCGCAGTTCCATCTCGCTCTTGGAGCCGGCCGGGGGGGCGGCCGCCTTGGCGTCGCCCGGAGCGGCGGATGAAAGGCCGTACCCCCACGCCCCCGTGGGATGCTGCATCTCGACCAGCCAATCCGCGCACGCCTGCAATTCCGCCTTGAACCGGGCCGGATCGGCGCTCGCGCGGGCGAGCGCCTTCAGCGCAACAACGTAAGTGTGCTGGTTCTTAGCGCCGCGAAGGTGCTCCAGGGCCGCCGCCATGCCCTTGTCCTCTGGAGAGACGCCCGCCTGCAAGAGCGCGTAGGTGCAGAGGGCCGTGACGCCCCCTTCCTGAGCGTAATCCGGCCACGTGCCGTCGGGGCGCTGGGCCTTCCTGATGGCATCCACCGACCGCAGGATGGTGGCCCGGACCTGCGGGCCGGTAACGGTTTCCTGGGCCGGCGCCGGTGCGGGAAAAGCGCTAACTGCTGCCGCAACAATGGCCGATAGAAGTAGGGCGCGGGCCGTCGGTCCTGACCACGCCGAATTGGGCTCTTCAGCAGGCATCGTGCCCTCGCGAGCCAGTTTATTTCGCCCCCGGTGAATCACCGGGGGCTAAGTAAGAACACCCTTCGGGGGATTATCGACTACGGGCACCGGCGGGCTTCATGGCAATCGCCGCGCCCACGGACCGAAGGGAACAGGGGCCAACGTTCATGGCGTCCGACATGGCCGACACGGATTTCGACGAGAAGCTCGAACAGTTCAAGCGCGTCCGCGACCGCCTCGTCGCCGAGGTCGGACAACGCATTATAGGCCAGCGCGCGGTGGTTGACCAGATGCTGGCCACCGTCTTCGTGGGCGGCCACTGCCTGCTGGTGGGCGTGCCGGGGCTGGCCAAGACGCTGATGGTCCGCAGCCTGGCGGGGGCGCTCGACCTTTCGTTCAAGCGCATCCAGTTCACCCCGGACCTCATGCCGTCGGACATCACGGGGACCGACCTGGTGGACCAGGCGCCCGACGGGCGCCGCGAGTTCCGCTTCGTGCCGGGGCCGCTCTTCGCCAACATCGTCCTGGCCGACGAGATCAACCGCGCCCCGCCCAAGACCCAGTCGGCCCTGCTCGAGGCGATGCAGGAACGCCAGGTCACGGTGGGCCAGAAGACCTACGACCTGCCCGAGCCGTTCTTCGTCCTCGCCACCCAGAACCCCATCGAGCAGGAGGGCACGTACCCCCTGCCCGAGGCGCAGCTTGACCGGTTCCTCTTCTCGATTCACGTGCCTTACCCGACCGCCGCCGAGGAAGAGCACATCCTGATGGTCCCGCCGAGGGCGGCCCGGGAGACCGTGACGCGCATCCTCGGGGCCGAGCACATCCGGGCACTCCAGGAGGCGGTTCTGGCCGTGCCGGTGTCGCGCTACGTGGTGGCGTACGTCGCCAAACTCGTGCGGGCGACGCGGCCGGGCGACCCGAGCGCGCCGGCGTTTGTGCGCGAGATGGTCGAGTGGGGCGCCGGGCCCCGCGCGGGCCAGCACCTCATCCTGGCGGGGAAGGCCCTCGCGGCCATGGCCGGGCGTGCCGCCGTGGCCACCGACGACATCCGCGAGGCGGTCGTGCCGGTCCTCAGGCACCGCGTGGCCACAAACTTTGCGGCCGAGGCCGCCGGGCTTGACAGCGTGGCGATCCTCCAGCGCCTGCTCAAGGAGGTGCCCGAGCCGCCGGTGCGGCGCTACGCGGGCGTCGCTGCAAACGCCACTTAGCCCCCCGTTACTTAGCCCCCCGTGAATACACAGGGGGCGAAACGGGCCAAGCACCATCGCGCCGCGCCGCCCCCCGTGTGTTCACGGGGGGCTAAATGAGATGATATGATCACAGCCGAACAATATCTTCAGCCCGAAGTCGCCCGGCGCGTCCGCCGGCTCGACCTCAGGGCCAAGTTCATCGTCGAGGGGTTCCTCGCGGGCCTGAACGATTCGCCCTACCGCGGCTTCAGCCCCGAGTTCTCCGAGCACCGCAAGTACGTCCCCGGCGACGATCCGCACAACCTCGACTGGACCAAGTGGGCCCGCACCGACCGGCTCTTCGTCAAGACCTTCCAGGCCGAGACCAACCTCGAGGCCTACCTCCTGGTCGACACGAGCCGCAGCATGGCCTACGCCGGGCAGCCGGACGCGATGACGAAGCTGGAGTACGCCACCGCCCTGGCGGCGGCGCTCGGGTACCTCCTGACGCACCAGCGCGACGCGGTGGGGCTGGGACTCCTCGGGTCCGACCTGAACCGCCTCGTGCGGCCGCGCGCCACGCGGCGGCAACTGGTCCGGATCCTCGCCGTACTCGCCCAGGCGAGCGGCGAAGGGCCGACGCGGCTGGCGCCCGGCCTGCACGCCGTCGCCCGGCGCGTCAAGCGCCGCGGCCTGATGCTGCTCCTGTCGGACCTCGTGGACGACCCGGAACCGACGCTGGAGGCGCTGCGGCACCTCGCCTTCCGTGGCCATGATATCGTGGTATTTCAGATTCTCGATTCGGTAGAGCGGCGCCTGGATTTCGGCGGGCCGGTGATCCTCGAGGACCCCGAGACCGGCGCCCGCGTGGCCACCGACGCCGATCACATCCGTCCGGCCTACGTGCGCCGGATAGAAGCGCTGGCCGACCGGTATCGCCGCGGGGTGCACGAGCTCGGCGGCGACTTCGTCGCCATGACCACCAGCACCCCGTTCGACAGGGCCCTCTGCCGGTTCCTGGCCGAGCGCAAGCGGCACTTTTGATGTTTCGGCCCCCGGCGAACACACCGGGGGCAAGGCGCGCGAAGCGCTCGGCGCGCGGAGACGCTCGGCGCGCGAAGGCGCTCGGCGCGCGCGGCCCCACGAGTGTTCACGGGTACGTGTTTGGCGTGGGTGGCACGGTCACGCGCCGTTGCGTGGCCGTGCTTGCTCCCCCACGTGAAAATGCACGGCCACGCAAAGGCGCGTGGCCGTGCCACCCGGCAATCTGGTATCACGCTAAACACGTACGTTCATGGGGGGCGAAGTGATAGGTAAGGCCAAGCAATGACATTTGCCCAACCGTCGATACTTGTGGCCCTCGCGGCGCTGGCGATCCCGCTGGCGATCCACTTCCTGGGCCGGCGGCAGGCGCGGCGGGTCATCCTTCCGACCGCCCGTTTCGCCGAGGGCGCCCACCAGGAAGCCCGCGGACGCCTGTGGCTCAAGAGGCTGACGCTGCTCGGTCTTCGCCTGGCGGCCGTCGCCTTCCTGGTCCTCGCCCTGGCCGGGCCGCAGATCGCTCGGGGCACGCCGGAGCCGGCCGTCAGCCCTGCCGCGCCGGCCCCGAAGGAATCGCCGCCGAGTCCCCCTGCCCCGCCGGCAGCCGACGCGGTGCGCATTCTTGTGGTTGATGCCGCCGACGAGACCGGCGCGCGGCTGCGCTCGGCCGACCTTGTGGCCGCCGCGTTCGCCGGGGAGTCGGGCGGGCAGAAGATCGCCGCGCGCCGCCGCGCCGCGCAGGTCGACCGCGCGGCCCTCGATGCCGCCGACGTGGTCTTCTGGGTCGGGCCGCAGGCGCCGCCGGCGGCGGGACTGCTGGAAGCGTTTCTCGCGCGAGGCGCCCTGGTCTGGATTCCCGCCGACCTCCGTCCGCCGGAAAGCGGCCTGGCGCAACCGCTTGCACTAAAGGCGGGGGAAGCCCAGTCCGACCCCGACGGATTCACGATCGACCCGGCCGGCTACGTGTCCGACCTCCTCGGGGCTTTCGAGGGCGGGACCAGCGGGGACCTGGGGGCGCCGGTGTTTCGCCGGCGCCTGGCCCTGGACGGCGCCGGCGCGAGCGCAATCTCGTTCCGCGACGGCCGGCCCGCCCTCGTGGACCGTCGCTTCGGCCAAGGGCGCGCGATCGCGCTGGCCGCCGGGCCGGGGCCGGAGTGGGGCGACCTGGCGGGGCGGGCCGAGTTCGTCGTCCTCATGCACTCCCTGGCCGAGGCCCTGGCGCCTGTCCAGGCAACGGCGTCTGGCCAAGCCACCCCGCCGCCGGACAATGCAGGCCGCGGCAGCGCCGCGGCTTCCGCGTCCATCGACATCTCAGCATGGTTTGTCCTTGCCCTCATTGCGGCGCTGGCGGCCGAGAGCCTCGCCTCCGCCATCCAGTGCTCGCCGCGCAAGGCCCCCGCCTGAGCTCCCGCTGCCGCGGCCTGCGTCCTGGCCATCGACTGCCCGGGTGGCACGGCCACGCCTGTGTACGTGTCTAGCTTGGGTGGCATGGCCACGCGCCGTTGCGTGGCCAGGCCACCCGGCAATTGGGCGCCGCGCTAAACACGTACACGCCTGTTGCGTGGCCGTGCCACCCCGCCGGCCTTGCTGGTTAAGCCTCACGGACCCAAAGGAATTCTTGACAAGCCCCCCCCACCCCGGCTTATTATAAAGGGCTACGTTTTTCCGATCGCGACCGTGGAGGGCCTCGAAGTGGGCACAATGATCGAAGTTCAGAACCTGACCAAGTGGTACGGCCACACGCTGGCCCTGGATGGGGTGACGTTCAGCGTCGAGAAGGGCCAGATCGTGGGGTTTCTCGGGCCGAACGGGGCCGGCAAGTCGACGACCCTCCGGATCCTGACGGGGTTCCTGCCCGCCACGGGCGGCGAGGCCCTCGTCAACGGTTTCGACGTCCTGGTCGACAGCCTGAAGGTCCGCTCGTCCGTCGGCTACATGCCCGAGAACGTGCCGCTGTACCCGGAGATGCGGGTGGAGGAGTACCTGCGGTTCCGCGCCGGCCTCAAGGACGTGCCGGCCAAGGACCGCCGCGCGGCCGTCGACCGCGTCATCGAGCGGTGCTGGCTGAGGGACGTGCGGCGGCGCCTCGTCGGGCAGCTCTCGAAAGGGTTCCGCCAGCGCGTGGGCCTGGCCGAGGCGCTGATCGCCGACCCGCCCGTGCTCATCCTCGACGAGCCGACGATCGGCCTCGACCCCGCCCAGATCCAGGAAGTGCGGCACCTCATCAAGTCGCTCGGCGAGAAGCACACGGTGCTTCTGTCGAGCCACATGCTGACGGAGGTCGAGAAGACGTGCTCGAACGTGGTGATTGTGGCCCAGGGGCGGATCGTCAAGACCGGCAGCCTCGAGGAGATGCGCAAGGGTCTGGGCGAGCAGCGGATCGTGCTGGAGGTCCGTGCCCCGTCGGGTCGGCCCGGCGAAGGCCCGGCCGAGATGGCCCGGGCCGTCAGCCAGGTGGCCGGCGTCAGCGACGTCCGGCGCGACGAGATCGGCGACGGGTGGCTGCAACTCGTCGTCGCGCCCGCCGCGGGGGCCGACCCGCGCGAAGGGCTGTACCAGGTGGTGGCGAAGCGCGGGTGGTCCCTTCGCGAGATGCGCCGCCAGATGGAGACCCTCGAGGGACTGTACATGCAGATCACCGCGGGCGATGCGGCCGCCGCCCCGAAGAGTGCCGCCTGACTGTTAGTTCGCCCCCGGTGACTCACCGGGGGCTAAATGAATCGGCGGCGACACCGCCCGGCAAGATTCGTGGGTGCCACGAGCAGCCGGCCGAAATGACGAATGACGAAGCACCGAATAACGAATGAATGACGAAAAGACAATGACGAAGGCAGGATTTGACGTCGCCGTGGCTCGTAGCGTCCGAACGGCGAGCGCCGTTTCTTCGCCTTCTCGTCATTCGTCATTGCCTTTTCATTCGTCATTCCGGCTTCGTCATTCGCCATTGGGCCGCGCGAGAAGCCCCGTGACGGCGCAACACCGTCCTGGCTTGGAAGGAGTCCTGTAATGGAGAAAGTCTTACTACTGACCCGACGCGAGATCAGCTCTTACTTCGTCTCGCCCATCGCCTACGTGGCGATGGCGCTGTTCCTCGTGATCTCGGGGTTCTTCTTCGCGCTGGCCGATTTCCGTCCCGGCCAACCCGCCGCCATGCGATCCATCTTCGACGTGATGATGGTGATCCTGGTGTTCATCATCCCCATCGTCACGATGCGGAGCCTCTCGGAGGAGCGCCGTAGCGGCACGCTCGAGACGCTCCTGACGGCCCCGGTGACCGATACGCAGGTCGTCCTGGCGAAGTTCCTCGGCTCGTGGCTCTTTTACCTTGCGATGCTGGCGCCCACGCTCCTGTACCTCGTGCTCCTGGCGGCCTTTGGCAGCCCGGAGTACGGCCCGGTGGCCAGCGGATACCTGGGGCTGGCGCTGCTGGGCATGCTGTACGTGGCGATCGGCGTGTTCGCCTCGTCGCTGACGTCGAACCAGGTGATCGCCGCCGTGACGGGCTTCGTGATCCTCGTGGTGCTGGCGATGCTGGCGCCGTGGACGGCGTCGGTGGTGCCCGCGCCGTGGCGGCAGATCGTCCGCGAAGCCTCCGTCCGGACGCATTACACGGATTTCAGCCAGGGCGTTGTGGACCTGGTGCACGTGATCTACTTCGTGGCCCTGTCGGCCTACGCCCTGTTCCTCACGGTTAAAGCTCTGGAGAGCCGCCGATGGCGATAGAAAAACCCGACCGTTCCGACAAGCCCGCCGACGAGGGCGGGAAGAGCAAGAAGGACCTGCTCGCCTCTCTCCGCAGTCCGGCGGCGGGGGGGATGACGCGCAAACGGCGTTGGCTCGTCTTCGGAACCAACGTCGCGCTCGCCATCATCTTGGCGACGGCCCTCGTGGCCGCGGTCGTCTGGATCTCGGGCGCCGCCCTGCGCGGCAAAGCCCGCAGCGACTGGACCCTCTCGGGCCGCTTCAGCCTCAGCCCTCAGACCCGCGCGATCGTCAAGGACCTGAAGGCCGACCTCGTGATCACGATGGTCTACACCGACCCTGACCAGTACGTCTACGAGAGCCGCGCGGACTACCAGAAGGCCAAGGACGAGTACGAGCGGATGTCGGACCTCCTCCAGGAGTTCGGCTTCGCCGGCGGCCGCGTCAAGGTCGACCACCTCGACCCGCTCAACACGCCCCAGGCCGACGCCTTCCTTACGAACCTCCAGAAGCGCTTCGGCGAGCAGCTCAAGGCCAAGGACGCGCTGATGAAGGAATTCACCAAGTTCCGCGGCGACATCGACGCCTTCATCGCCCAGGAAGTGGACAAGGTGTCGGCGTTCGGCACGGCCCAGCCGCCGCCGTCGGAGGCCCTGACGGAGGGCTTGCAGGTGGCGGCCAACGAGCTCGTCCGCATGTCGCGGCAGGTGCAACTCAAGCTCCTGGGGCAGTCCCTCGGGGCCAACTTGAAGACCCCGGACGAGGAGGCCACGCTGGCCGACGCCAAGAGCCTCACCGCCAGCGTGGCCCAGCGGTTCAAGCAGTTCCCCGGATTCTACACCCGCATTCTTGAGGCCGTGTCGAAGCCGGGCCAGCCGGCGGTGCCCGCCGCCGTCAAGACGTTCATGGAAACCGTGGCCACACGGTACGAGCCGCTGGCGAAGGCGGCCGAAGAACTCCAGAAGAAGATCGAGGCCCTGCCGAAGCAGAAGTTCGACGACATCAAGGAGTCCATCAGCACCCGCAAGCAGTGCCTCGTGCTGGAGTCGGGCGACGACGTGCAGGTCATCCCCGTCGACGACGTGTGGGTGCGCAACCCCCGCGCCCGCGAAGGCGAGGCCGAGAAGAAGGACATCTTCTTCGGCGAACGCGTCGTCTCCAGCGCCATCCTGAGCATGACCGAGAAACAGAAGCCGGCGCTCCTGTTCGTGACGGTGGGCATGCCGGCCACCATGATGGGCGGGCCGTACGGCGAGATGGCCGAGCGCCTCCGCAAGAACGGCTTCCTGGTCCAGGACTGGGACCTGATGCGCGAGCCGGAGCTCCCGAAGCCCGAGAACGCCTCGAAGATCATCCTGGTCTTCGTGCCGCCGCCTCAGCCCGACATGCGCCAGCCGATGCCGCCGCCCAGCCCCGAGCAGTACCGCCTGGCCATCGACGCCGTCAAGGGCGGCGCCCCCTGCCTCCTGCTGGGCGACCCGTCGACGATGTTCGCCCCTCCGCCGCCGTACGGCGAGCTGTTCGACCTGTTCGGCGTGGACGGCAAGCTCAACGCCGTCGCGGTGCACTCGGTCGTGGCCGACGCGGCCGGCACCGAGAAGGCCGTCCCCCAGATCGAGATCACCCGCTACACCAGCGACCCGATCAGCCGGCCGCTCGGGGCGCTGCCGAGCATGTTCTTCCGGGCGGCGCCGCTGGTGCTGAAGAAGGAACCGCCGGCGGGCGTGACAGACTCGCCGCTCGTGATGCTTCCCGCCTCGCGCGATTACTGGGCCGACACCAACACGATGGAGGCCATGCGCGGCGAGGCCAAACGCGACCCGGCCACCGACATTACGGGGCCGACGCCCCTGGCCGTCGCCGCCACCCGGAAGGTCGAGAAGGGCGAGCAGCGGGCGGTCATGTTCGGCACCACCAGCGTCGCCCAAGACCGCATCGCCTTCTACCGCGAGCCCTTCGACGTCTCCGACCGGTTCCCCGGCAACGCCGAACTGTTCACGAACTCCGTGTTCTGGGTAGCCGGCATGGACCACCTCATCTCGATCAGCCCCGAGGCGCTCCAGGCCCGACGCATCGGAGACCTGGGCTCGGCGGAATTGCCGCTGAGGGTCCTCGTCATCGCCGGCCTGCCGTCGCTCGTGCTTCTCGTGGGGATCATTGTTTACGTCGCTCGCAGGAGATAGACGATGCGTTACAGCACCACCCTGATTCTGGCGATCGTCGTCCTGGGCATCGCCGCCCTCATCTACGTCTACCGGGAACAGCTCTTCAGCGGGGAGAACAAGCCCCCCGAGCCGCCCATCTCCACCGGCAAGCCTCTTGTCGAAGGCGTGCCGATGGACCTCGTCACCGGCGCCGCGCTCGAAGAGCGCGGGGCCGACGGCCAGCTCAAGAAGAAGATGGCCTTCGCCAAGAAGGACGGCAAGTGGCGCTTGACAGAGCCGCTGGCCGCCGCGGCCGACGATTACGAGGTCGGGCGGCTCATCCGGCCCGTGCTCGAGGGCAAGTACCGCCAGAGCTTCGAGCCGGGCGTGAAGGGCCAGCCGGGCCTGGACGCCCAGGGCCTGGCGCCGCCGGCCTACCGGCTCACCCTCGCGGCCGAGGCCAGGGGCGACAAGCCCGCCCGCACCATCGTCGTCGACATCGGCAAGAAGGCGCAGATCGGCGAGGGCCTTTACGTGCGCCTCGACGATGCCAAGAAGGTCATCGTCCTGGAGAGCGGCGACCTCTCGGAGCGGGCTCGCGCGGCCGCCGACTCGTACCGCAGCCGCGACATCACGAGCCTGACGCGCGAGGACCTCGTGCGCATCGACATCGAGGGCGAGAAGGGCAAGGTCCGCCTCGATAAGGCCGAGGGCGGCGAGGACCGCTGGGTCCTGTCGCAGCCGCTGGCCGCCCGCGCCGACAGCGAGGTCGCCGGCGGCATCGTCCGCGCGACCCTTGGCGCCAAGGTCAAGGACTTCGTCGACAATGCCCCGAAGGACCTCGCGCGATACGGCCTGGCCAAGCCCCGCCTCGTCGTCACGCTCTGGAAGGCCGGCGCGCCGCTGAAGCCCGCCGCCGAAGAAAAGAAGGGCGAGAAGAAGGAAGAGAAGCCGGCGCCCAAGCCCGAACCCGTCAAGGCCCTCACCCTGAAGCTCGGCGGCTGGGCCGACATGAAGAACGAGACCGTGTACCTGGCGACCGACGACTCCGCGTCCCTCGTGACCGTGCCCGCCGACGTGTTCACGAGCGACAATAAGACCCTCGCCGACCTCCGCGACAAGCACGTCCTCGTGCTCGACGCGACGCGGGCCACCCAGGTCACCGTGCGCCTGCCGGCGAAGGTGGCCGAGAAGGGCGCCGAGGTCTCCTACGAGTTCGTCAAGGACGCCGGGGCGTGGAAGGTCAAGGTGGCCGGACGGCCCGACGCCAAGGCCGACCCTGCCGCCGTCGACGCGCTCCTCAAGGAGGTTGCGGACCTCAAGGTCATCTACTTCGCCGAGGGCGAGCACGCCGACGTGGCCAAGGCCTTCACGCCGCAGGGCTTGATCCGCATCCAGGTGGAGAAGGAATCGGCCCCCATCGGGTTCGAGATCGGCACCGGCGCCGACGTGCCGATGCTCGTCAAGAACATCCGCGAGGACTGGGTGGGCCGCATCAACGAGAAGGGCGTGCCCCAGCTTCGCAAAGACTGGCTGGAGCTGCTCGACAAGCAGGTCTTCTCGCTCGACCCGAAGAAGGCCACCGGCCTTACCATCCAGGCGGCCGGCCGCAAGGAGGTCCTCGAAAAGAGCGGCACGAAGTGGGAGCTCAAGGAGCCCATCAAGGCCGAGCCGCGCGCGGGCTTCGACTCCGATTGCCTGGGCGCCCTCCAGGACCTCAAGTGCACCAAGTACGTCGCGGCCACGAAAGACTTCAAGCCCTACAACCTCGACCCGGGCGAGCTGGTCGTTACAGTCAAGCTCGAGCCCGAGAAGCCGGGCGAGAAGCCCGTCGAGAAGACGCTGCGCCTCTCGCACCACGAGAAGGCGACCATCGTCGGCCGCACCGACGACAACGACGTGGTCTTCGAGGTGCCCCTGGCGACCTTCAAGGAGCTCGCCGCCGAGCCGTTGCCGACGCAGATCGGCGAAGTGCCCAGCGGCAAGGACGTGACAAGCCTTGAGGTGGCCACTGGCGCCCTAAAGGCCAAGCTGCTCAAGGTCGACGAGAAATGGTATCGGGCCGATGCCGCCGGCCGGCCCGGCGAGGAAGTGCTGGCCGAGGGCGTCGAGGACATCGTCAAGGCGGCCTCCGGCCTGAAGGCCACCCGCTGGGCGTCCTACGATGCCAAGGACCCCGCCCGTTTCGGCCTCGACAAGCCCGCGGTCACGGTCAAGGTCTCGACGGCCGCCAAGAGCGGCACCGTCTTGATCTCGGACAAGGAAGTGCCGGCCGGCACCGCCGCCCTCTTCGACGAGCGCCCGCTCCGGTACGCGATGGTCGAGGGAGGCGAACGCATCGCCATCGTCTCGGGCAAGACCCTCGAGACACTCCTCGACGCCGGCAAGGCCTTTGAGCCCAGGAAAGGCGAGCCCAAGGCGGGCGAAGCGAAGCCGGCTGAGAAGAAATAGCGAGACGGGTCAGCCGCGGCGCTTGCGCCGCGCGTTACCGATCCATCGGCACGTTCGCAAATCGGTGGGCATTCTCCCACAGGATCCGGCGCTTGAGGTCCTCCGCGATCGGAAGCGCAAGGAGCTTCGTGACTTCCTTCTCCTGGTCCGTCCAGGGGCCATCGGTGCCGAACATGAGGTACTGCGGCGGGTGCATCGACAGGATTTCCATCAGGAGGTCCGGCGGGCACCGGCCGAGCGTGTAGCTTGTCTCCAGATAGACCGGCAGGCCGGCGAGGTGCCGCCGCACTTCCGGCCACTGCTCCCAGCCGCCAAGATGGGCCGCGGCGAGCCGCAGGTCCGGCACGGCTTCGTGGAGCCGGCGCATCCTCTCGGGACTGGCCAGGTCCGCCTTCTCGAACGCCAGGTCGTAGCCCGAGTGGAAGAGCATCGCGAGGTTGGCCCGCGCGGCCGCCCGCGCGATCCGCACCACCCGCGCGTCGTCCGCGGGACACTCCATATAGTAGGGGTGGAACTTCAGGCCCTTGAGGCCGGCCCGTGCGATCCGCTGGGCCTCGGCCTCCGGCTCGGGAAAATCGGGGTGGATAGAGGCAAATGGGATGAGGCGATCGGAGGCGATCGAGACCGACCAGTCGGTGATCTTCGGCACCTGATCAGGCTTTGTGGCAACGGAACAGACAATGGCCCGCCGGATGCCGGCCCGGTCCATGCTCGCCAGGAGACCCCGCACGGTGCCATCGAAAAACGCCCGGCATTCGAACCACAGGGCCCCCGCCTCCAGTCTTGGGATGGCGGAAGCAGCCACCTTGTCCGGAAAGGCGTGGGTGTGGGCATCGGCAATGAGCAACCCGGGCTTCTTCTCCACGGTGCGGAATTCCACCACATAACCCTCCTAGCTTGCCAAGTCGGTACCACCGCGACGACCACGATTGCGGATTTTTGCCCACCAAGAAGCCAGTCCTGCGGATTTTACCGCACGTTTGCGTAAAGATCCGCAGTGCCGAGCCAGTTCTGGAGCTTGGCGAAGATGCCTGAGTATGACTTATGGCCAGAATCACGGTTTCCCAGCCTTGAGACTGTTTGGCACGCCCTTTGCTGATTATCGTGGTGCTGTGGCGTATTCGTTCAACTGAAGCTATGCCATGCGGGACGGTCCCGCATGAATCAAACAGTGGCCGAATGTCCCCCCGTTCGGCCACTCGTTTTTTTGCGCTTCAGGGGTGGACATATCGCGAAGCCGTCGCCGGCCCCCGCCTTCACCCTGTGCTTAACTGCCACCGCCCGTCTTCTTCCACCAGGAAACTCTCGCCGTCGGACCAGTCGCCCAGCGTGTAAAGGAGCGTTTCGCGGCCGTCGACCTGAAACACGACCCGCTGAGGTACGTGGACGTGCCCGCAGACGATAACGTCGGCGCCCCGGCGAAACTCCGCCCGAAGCAGCTCGTCGCACAGGCCGTGCTCCCCCAGGTGGAGGGCCCGGGCCTTGGGGCGGCGGGTCTTGCGGCCGGAGAGCCCGCGGTAGAACTTCGCCATCAGGTCCTCGGCCCAGCAAGGCAGCCAGGTGAAGACCGCCTCCATGGGCCGCGAGCGTATCGCCTCCTGGATGCGGAAGCCCAGTCCCCCCCGTCCCTCCAGGTAATCCCCGTGGCAGAGATAAACGCGTCCCGAGGCCGACGCGAGGGCCAGGTGCGTCCGGTCCGGCGCCACCTCGACGCCGGTGGCCTCCGAGAAGCCGCGGCGCATATAGAAGTCGCGGTTGCCGAGGAGGAAAACGACGCGGCGACCGCTGCCGGTCACGCGCCCGAGCGCCTCCAGGGCCTCGCGGTAGTCGGGCCGATCAAGGTGCTTGGGCCCGATCCAGTAGTCGAAGAGGTCGCCGAGGATGAAGAACTCGTCCGTCCGCCCGGCCTCGCGCTCCAGGAACCGGACGAAGCGGCCGGAGCGCTCGGGCTGGCGCGGGCTCAGGTGAACGTCGGACAGGAACACTCGCCGCATCGCAGCTCCCGGGGCGTCACTTGGTCGCGGCCCGCCGCTCCTTCTCGCGCTGGGCCTGCACCAGCCCCAGCACTTCCCGGATCGGCGCGGTTACGGCCGACAAGGTCCGCGTCTCGACCTTCGGCTCGGCCAGGGTCCCCGACACCAGGACCACCACCACCTGCTTGCGAATGCCTTCCATCAGCTCCGAGAGAGCCGGGATCAGCGGGTCGTCGTTCTTCTTGCCGACCATGAACGCCAGGTCGATCTTGCCGTCCGGCTCCATCGTGCCGGAGCCGTAGAGGTTCAGCGTCCGGCCTTCCAGGCGGATGTCGCCCAGGACGAGCCGCTTGCCGCGGAGGAAGTACAGGATGCGCGCCTTCTGGAAGGCCGTCTGGTCGGCCGGCTCGATCTGGAAGAGGCTGAACAGGCGGGCCACGGGCGGGAGTTCGTACAGCCTGGCGTCGGTGATGCTGGCGTAGCCCGAGCCCTCGGCGGTGCGGGCGTCGGGCGTCTTGGCCCAGAGGCCGAGCGTGGCCCGCATCCGGCCGCCCGCGATGTTATGCTCCAGGCCGAAGCCCTCGCGCAGCATCCGCTCGAAATCCACCTCTTCGGCCGCCAGGTTGAACGCGTACTTGCCCCCCGTCTCCAGGCCGATCGTCGCGAACCCCTCCATCCGGCCGCCGTAGAAGTCGCCCTCGACGTTCTTGATGGACACGGTGGACGTGTTCTCGGGCTTGTCGATCACCAGGCGGGTGTTTGAGATGTCCTTGTCGGCGATCTTGCCCTGCTGGATCCAGACCTGCCCGTCCATCGAGACGCGGCCGTCGGTCCAGCGCCCCTGGAGGTTGGCCGTGCCCACCAGGCCGGCGATCTTCAGCCCCGGCTCCATGCCCACCTCGTCGAGTACCGCCGAACCCATCCAGGTCGCCTCGGCCTTGCCCGGCCCCGCCGGGCGGAAGCGGAGCCGCTCGATGTTCAAGTCCACGCGGCCGGTCGGGCGGATGACGGCAAACGCCCTCTTGATCGCGTCGGGAACCGCCTCGCGCACCGGACCTTCGAACCGCAGGCCCTTCGTGCGGATCGCCAGGTCGATCTCCGGCCCCGCGTCTGTGTAGCGGATTCGCCCGTCCAGGGCGAACTCCGTCGGGCCGGTCCGGGCCCGGATGTCGTGCAACTGGACTTCGCTGCCCTGGAACTCCAACTGGCCCGTCACGTGCTCCAGCGGATAAGGGAAGAAGTCGAGCGTGGCCTGGAGGTCGCGGGCGGTCACCCACACGTGGTGCTTGACGGCCTCGTTGGGTCCGAAAGCCTTCGTGAGGCGGGCCTCCAGGTCCACCCGCCCCCGCGGCGCCACGTGGCTCCAGACCGTGCGGATCTCCGGCCCCAGCGCCCCGCGCAGCGATTCGTTGAGGGGCACATCCTTGCCCACGAGCGTCAGGTCCATCGCGAAATCGGTCTCGGTCTGCTCGATCGTGCCGCGGGCCTCGATCCGCGCGCCGGAGTTGAAGCCGGTCAGCGATTCGATGCGGCACACGCCGCGCGCCAGGTGGACCTGCCCCGTCATCTCCTCAGCCAGGAACGGGAACGCCTCGTAGACCATGCGGGCATTCCTGAGATGGAGCAACATGTCGTAGTCCAGCAGGCCCCCGGTCTCGGGCCCCCGGGTGACCGTGCCTTCGATGTCCGTCGTGCCCGACAGGTGGAAGACCCGCAGAATGCCGCGCTCGCGCTCGGGCAGGGCCATCTCCAGGTCCTCGTCGATCGCGAGGCCGCGGCCGCTCACCTTGAGCTGGACGGCCGGCTCGGGCTTGTCCAGGCCGACCACCTGCCCGGAGAAGCTGATGACCGCGTCGCCGTGGCGGCCCTGGACGTTGATGATGTCGGTCTTATCGGGCGCGATGACCACGCGGCCCGTCGTCCGGACGAGCTCATAGGGGAACCACTTGTACTTGAACTGGCACTCGCGGAGGTTCAAGTCGACGGTGACCTCCGGCAGGGCGCCGGCCCGCGGCGGCCGGTAGATGTCGACCTCGGCGTCGGCCAAGCCGCGCGGCGCGAACTGGTCGTAGACGTCGCGCTGGGTTTTGTCGAGCGCCTGCCGCAGGTCCTCGTCCAGCGGCACGCCCTTCGCGTGGACCTTGACCCGCGACTCGACGAGGGGCCCGGGGTTCTTGCCCCAGCCCTCGAGCACCACCTCGGCCGGGCCGTGGTAGCCTTTCACGCCGGAGGTCTCGTAGCGGTCGCCGCGGAACTCGATGGTCCCCCGCATCCGCTCGAGCGTGTAGGGGAAGAGCAGATAGCGCATCTTTATATCTCGGCAAAACACCTTGCCGGAGACGTCGAGCGGGGCGCCTTCCTCCGCGGCGCGGCGGATCTTGATCTCCATGTCCACCTGGCCCTCGGGCGCGTAGTAGACGTAGAGGCCCTCCAGGTGCGGGGCCAGGCCGACGAGGATCGGCCGGCTCTTCACGAAGTCCACGTGGTCGGCCCAGAGCTGGAGGTCCATCGCCATCTCGGGGTTCTCGAAGCCCGCGGCCACCCCCTCCAGGCGGATGGGCGAGCCGTTCAGGATGCCCTGCACCCCCGTCAGCTTCAGCGACGACCCCGCGAACTCGCACCGGCCGGTCAGGTTCTCGAACTGGTGCACGAGTTCCTTGTACTTGTAGGAGAAGCTGACGCCCGTCATGTCCATGACCAGGCCGAACCCCTGGTTGTCGTCGAAGCTGACCCTGATGTTGATCGTGCCGGTGGGCTCGAGCTTGTGCCAGACGGCCTGCACGTCGCGGGGCAGGCTGCCGTAGAGCGCCGGCGTGAGGGCGACGTTGGAGGCCTGGCCTTCGAACCTCATGCCCCCGGTGCGCAGGTCCAGCCGCCCCGACGCCACCGCCAGGTTCACCTCCTGGCTCGTCACGTTCGTCTGGAACCGCAGGATGTCGGGGTCCGACTCGCTCGGCAGGAGCAGGCCCGAGACCTGCATCTGCGTCACCCGGGCCTCGCCGGCCGCGCCCGGCAGAGAGCCCCGGCGCTGGACGCGCAGGAGGCCCTCCTCGATGGCGACGATCGGCCGCAGGCGCGGCGGGACGATCTCCGGCGACCGCTTCCGCGCCAGCAACTGGAAGTTCCACACCTCCTCGTTCCACAACTGGAAGTTGATGCGCGGCCGGCGCACCACGATCTCGGTCACCTGCGGCGACAGGCGCGCCAGCGACAGCCACTCGATTTTCAGGTCCACCCGGTCGGCCACCAGGATCGGATCGGTGAAGGGCTCGGGAGCCCCCACGGTCAGGCGTTCCAGGACCAGCCCTTCGCCGAAGGTGAAACTGGCGTGGCCCATGCGGACGCGCGTGCCGAGGAGCTTGTGCAGGTACTCTTCGGCGAATCTCTCGACCTGCTTGTCGCTCGTGTAGTAGAAGTACGCCGCCGACGTCGTCCCGAGGACCGCGAGGAGCGCCAGGAGCACGATCTTCCGTCGCTGCACCCGGCGCGCGCGATTCTCGCGGCGGCGCTCGTCCACGGGATGGTCCCAGTGGGTCGGGCGCTGCCGCGGCTTCTCGCGATCGGCCTCCGGCGGAACTGGCGACATCAACGCTCACCTTTCAGACTGCGCACCACACGCGCCGGGTCTTTCAAGCTCGTGCGCGGCGGGTCTCCTGACCCGCCGCGCGCAGACGCGGCTCCGCGCGCCGGGCAACGCACTTACGCGGCGGCTCAGGAGAGCCGCCGCGCACCAAGGTGAAGGTGGCGCCGTCGCGCTGAAATGGCACGCGACGACACACGAAAACGCCGTTCAGCCGTCCGCCGCGGCGGACGCGTGTTTGGGCTGGCCCAGCAGCGCCACGAGGCCCACGCCGCCCAGGACCGCCAGCGGGGGCATCACCGCCAGCCGGTCCGGCGCCTCCGACACCAGCACGGCCTGCACAAGGGTCAGCCACAGCGGAGCCAGAATCAGCCAGACCAGGATCGCGCGGTTGCGCCGCAGCGCCCAGGCGCCCGCGATCGCCAAGACCGTCGCCGGCAGAAGGCTCGTGTACCCGGCCGCCGGATGAACCGGCGCCTCGTCCTCCGCCAACACCGACCCAGGAGACCAGAGCCGCGCGACCCGCCGGGCGGCTTCCTTGAGCCATTCCCCCGGGTGGTCGGCCATCAGGCTCGCCGCCGACTTCAGATAGAACACGTCCTGCCGGACCTCGTCAAGCTCCTTGGTCGGGCCGGCCGGCTCCTCCTTCTTTCCCTCGGAGCCTGTCGCCCGTAGCGCTTCCGCTGCGCCATAGAGCCGCGCGCCGGCGTCCGTCGTCAGGACGGGCACGCCGAGACGCACGGCGTTTCGCGCCATCCACGGCGCCAGACAGACCACGAGGACCACCGTCCCCACGGCCCAACCGGCCAGCACCCGGCGCTGCCGGCGCGCCACAATGGCCGCCGCCCCCGCCGGGATCGCCAGCCCGGCCGCCCACGGCTGGAGGTACGCCGCGGCGGCTAGCGCCACGCCGGCCCCGGCGGCCCACAGCCACGCCCATCGGCTCGAGGCCGCCGACGCGAGGAACTCGAGGCCCAGCACCATCGTGGCCGCCAAGGCCAGACCCGTCGGCACGACGGGCGTCGCCAACGCCGCGAAGTAAACCTGGTACGGGTCGAACGCCACCAACGCCACCGCCACCAGGCCCGCCCACATCCCCGCCAGCCTGACCGCGGCCCACGCTACGATGATCAGCGTGAGCGAGCCGCAGGCCGCCTGAAACACCGTCAGCCCGCGCAGGGGCGTGGCCGCCAACCGGTCGGCCGCCGCCACCAGGAGCGGATACCCCGGCATCCGCGAGGCAAGCCTCGGCCGGCCGGCCGCGTCCTTGGCGAGGACAAAGCCGTCGCCCGCCGAAACGCTCTTGCCGATGGCCAGATACTCCTCGGCCTCGGGCAACCGCCCCGCCTGGCCCTCGCCGATCATCAGGGCGATCGCCAGCCGCGCCACAAGCCCCATCGCCACGAGGGCCACGATCATCAGGCGCGGGGCGGACGTGCGCGGCGCGGACTCCGGTTGCTCTGGCATCGGCTGGCCGACCCCTTGAACCGGGACATGGTATCGGCCAACGGGGCGGAAATCAAGGCGAACGGCCGGGCAGGGTGGGCAGGACGCGGCGAAAGGCGCGGAGTCGGTTGGGCAGCGGAGCCTGAGAGCGTGCCGGGAATCAGCCCCTTTCGTCGCTGGTCACTCCGTCTGCCGCTCGGCCGATCTCTGCTTGCGATGGCGTTCCGCTTCCAGAAGACTCTCTTTGACTTGCGCAAATCTCGCTTCCTGCCCCTCTTGCGCGGACCAGCGCTCGGCTTCCGCCAAGTCAACGTCGCTGTGCTCGACCACCAGGCGCGCCTGCTCAAGACATTGGCGATCGTTGAAATAATAGTAGTTCGCCAACCTGTCCTTCGCACAATCGGTGGGAGAGATGAGACGCAAAGTTCCTGTCGGGAACACAAGTTCGCAGATCTGCTTGACAGGTTCGCGGCCAACGGCAAGCGGAGGCGTCCGTATGTCCACCCATACCGGAGATTCGGGGTGCTTGAACAGGCGGCCGTGATGCTCGAAGCCTATCTCGGAAAGAGCCGCCGACACCTTGCGCCGATCCACAAACACCTCCGGCACGAAATCGAGGTCGCCGGAAACATACGCATTCCTGGCGTAGATCGTGACGCACATTCCTCCCGAGAGAACCACTCGGATGCCCCGCTCCCGAAGGTGCTGGCCCACCAGCGCCGCAAGCTCCGCTTCGGTCATTTCGCGCACGAGTTTCATAGTGGCTTGCCTGCCATTCGCGGCCGCTGCCTTTGCATGAGAAGCGCTTGCCGTTCGGCTTCGGGATAGAAGGTAAGCGCCCTCGCCAGCAGGGCCTGGAGTTCCGCCAGGAAGGGATATCTGGGGTTGAACCTGTACAGCCGCGTGCGACCAAGACGCCGGCTGTAGACCACTCCGGCCGCCTCGAGCCGCGCCAGTTGCTTCTGCATGGCGCTGAACGTTGATCCCCAGGTCCTTGCCATTTGCCTCGGATAGCCTTCTCCCAGGCAGTACAGGTACAGCAGCGCCCTTTCCGCATCCTGTGACCCCAGCAACGGCTCTAACATGGCTTCGCCCCTGACAGAACTCCGACCCTAAATAGAGGTCACATAACCTCTTTTGGCGGTCATCATATCGGCTCTTCGAGGCCTGACAAGCAGAAAATCGCAACTGATAGACAGCAAAGACCCCACCGGTGGGGGCCGCGCCGCCCGCTCAACTAAGGGCTGCCGGGCGCCTTGAGGAGCCACAGGCCTTCCTCCGGCCGGTACGGGTCGGCCTCGTGATAGACCCGCACCAGACCTGGGACGGTCTCGAGTTGCGGCAGGTACCTGTCGTCGGTGATGACGTAGAAGGACTGCCCGGCAGCCATCAGCTTCTCGGCTCCGGCCGGGGCCGCCAGCGAGGGCATGGGGCGCGCCACGTAGAAGATCACGGAGTTGCTCGTGCCGCGATAGGCGAAGAGCGGGACGTTGTCGGGCACGGTCTCGCGGACATGACGGGCGAAGTCGACCGCGCGGCTCGACCGGTCGATCGGACCGATCAGCATAGAGCCGGCCCAGAGGAACGTTGCCGCGAACGTCGCCAGCAGAACCGCCAGGCTCCCCACCAGGCGCCGGCGCGACGCCAGGACCCATGCCGCCACCCCGCCCGCGATGCTTATTGCCCCCAGGACGGCCAGCGGCCGGAGCACCCCCGGCGTCGCCAGCCGCGCCACCGTCCCTCGAAGCCTGTCGGAGAAGGCCGGTTGCGCCACGTACAACGCGTACGCCGCCAGGCACAGAACGCCCAGCCCCACGAAGAACACTCCGTGGCCCGCCATGAGCCACACCCGCGCCCGCGACAAATCCCGAGCCGGCCGCTCTCGAGTCCGCCGCGGAAGCGGCGGGAGATCCTGAGATCGCGCCTCTCCCGCCGCTTCCGCGGCGGGCTCGAAATCGGCGGGCTCGGATGTGGCGGCGGCGTTGCCCCGGCCTGCGTGCCCCAGCACCTCGCGCACCCCCAGGGCCACAAAGATCGCCGCGGCCGGAAACAGGGGAAGGATGTAGTGGTCTTGCTTACCCGCTGCCAGGCTGAAACCGACCAGCGTCCCGACCAGCCACGCCCCGACGAAGAAGAGCCACGGACGCTCGGAGGCGGGCTCGATGGCGCGATCGTGGCGCGGGGGATAAACCCCCGCGCTACTGCCCGGGATCGTAGGGGCACGGCATGCCGTGCCCCCACGGACGGCGCGCACCGCCAGGACGAATCCGTAAAAGAAAAAAACCGTCCACGGCGCGATGAGCACTGGCAGGCGAATGAGGTAGAAGTAGAAGGGTTCCTCGTGGCCGAAGTCGCCTGCGGCCCGGTCGACCGACTCGGCCTTCCAGATCGTCAGGGCCTGGGGCACGTGCAGGTACACGTAGGCCGGCCACGGGAGCACCACGGCCAGGAACACCAGGGTCGCCACCGCCGCGCCGCCCAGCGTCCAGGCCCACTCGTGCGGCGACCGTGCGGTCGTAGGGGCACGGCATGCCGTGCCCCTACGTTGCTGAACCAGTCGGACCACAATCACAACGGCCGCCGCCAGGTACGGCAGCGGGAAGACCAACGCGGGGGCCGGCCCCTTGGCGAGCATCGCCAGGCCTGCCGCGCCGCCCGCCGCGACAAACCACGCCAATCGCCGCCGGCCGCTCCCTTCCACGCCCATCCACAGGGCCAGGAGCGACGCCGTCGAGAAGCATGTCATCGGCATGTCGGCGAGCGCCGCGCGGGCGCTCATCAGGAAGCTCACCATCGTGGCCAGCGTCGCCGCCCCGACGAGCGCCGTCAGCCGGTCGTGCCGCCGCGCGAGCGCCGCCGCCACCATCAGGACCGTCGCCAGGGCCGCCAGCGCGCTCGGCAGCCGCGCGCTCCAGGCGTTGACCTCGCCCACCGCCCACGCCGCCGCAGCGACCATCCAATACGCCAGCGGGGTCTTCCGCAGGCGGGGGCTGTCGTTGAAGTTGGGAACCAGGTACGGACTGGGCCGCGAGCCATCGGCCAGTTGAACCGGCCGGTTCAGCAACATGTTGCGTGCCGTCGCCGCCAGCAGGCACTCGTGCGTGCGCAGCGGAACGTCGTCGCCCAGGCGGAAGAAGAAGACCCCCCCCAGCAGGACGGCCAGCCCCAGCGGCGCGAGCCACGCCGGGCGGGGCGACTGGCGGGGGGTTGTAGTTTGGTCGCTCACAGGACATGGGTTCTACCCCGGCGTGGGTCGATTTGCAAGAGCCGCACGCCGAAGGCGACTGCGGTTCGGCATTCTATTGGCTTCCAAGCGCGGCGGCAACGCGGTATCCTTATGGCTTCCATCAACCTACGAAGGGAGAACACGGATGAAACGCCTCCTGCCTGTCGCCCTGGTCCTGACCGCCGTCGCCCTCCTTGTCCCGCTGCTTATGGCCGAAGAGGGGGCCAAGGGCCAGTGGGTCAACATCTCCGATGCCCTCATCGCGAAGCTGGCCGGCGAGGGCGTCAAGCCCGGCTACGCGGGGCCGACGGCGGGCATCGCGGCCGACCACGCCTCGGACGACGTGTACCTGGTGGTCAACGACCTGGGGCTCTACAGAAGCGCCGACAAGGGCGCGACCTTCGCCCGCGTGGCCGACGGCAAGACCGTGGGCGGGCGGTGCGAGACCGCCTTCGCCCTCGACGCCGACCCGGCGGGCACGCGGCTCATGTGCTTCATGATCTACGGCACCAGCGCGTATACGGACGACGGCGGGAAGACGTGGCTCAAGTCGGGCACGAGCCACCTCGACTTCGGCCAGGTCGACTGGACCGACGCGAAGTCGATGATCGCCCTCCGGCACGAGTCCGGCGGGATGATCTGCCTGACGACCGACGGCGCCAGGACGTGGAAGGACCTGGGCAAAGGCTTCAGCCGCGTCGGCCTGTTCGATGCCAAGACCCTGCTGGCGACCAAGGAGAAGGAGCCGGGCATCTTCCGCTCAACCGACGGCGGCGAGTCGTGGGCCAAGGTGAGCGACCTCAAGCCCGCGGGCCTGGCGATGCGCACGTACAAGGGCGTCGGCTACTGGACCAGCGAGGCCGGGCTCCTGGTGTCGAAGGACAAGGGGGCCACGTGGGCCGTGCAGGGCAGCCCGGTCAACGCCTTCCAGGGCCCCTGCTTCGGCAAGGACGCGACGCACATCGTCGTGGTCGGCAAGGAGGGGTTCCACGAGACGACCGATGCGGGGAAGACGTGGAAACTCGTCGCTCCGATGCCGGCGGGTTATGCCGCCGACCGGATGACCCTGTGCGCATGGGACCCCTCGGCCAACATCTTCTACATCTCGCGGATGACGAAGCCGGCGTTCAAGTACGTGCGGTGAGCGGTTATCGACGAACCCGCCGCGAGTACGCGTTTAGCATGG
>Ga0315273_10001325_pt1 | contig 28030 bp, 22 predicted proteins | sample YL17G02_0_MG_FD_205753 | JGI IMG/M metagenome (GOLD analysis project Ga0315273, IMG submission 205753) | Sediment microbial communities from Yellowstone Lake, YNP, Wyoming, USA - YL17G02_0 | ecosystem: Environmental > Aquatic > Freshwater > Lake > Sediment | place: USA: Wyoming | collected... | reverse complement strand
CGACCACGGCGGCCTCGTACGCGGGATGATCGCCAAGCGCGGCGCCGGTGGGGGCGCGACGGGCCCGAGGGGGCGCCTGACCTCGTTTCCCGACGGCCTCTCCGAGCTGCCTGCGGCCTTGATCGCGTCGCTCGGCTCGCGGCTCCGCGTCGGCGCTCGGGTGACGACCATCGAACGCCTCAATCAGGGCGGCTTTCGAGTCGCCGTCGACGGCGCGCCTTCTCTCGACGCCGCTGCCGTCATCGTCGCGTGCCCCTCGTGGTTCGCCTCACCGCTTCTTGCGGACCTCGACGCCCCGCTGTCGACCCAGATCGACGGGATACCCACGGTCCCGGTCGCGGTCGCGCACCTGGGATTCGCCCGCGAGGACGCGAAGGGTCTCGTCGGCTTCGGCTTTCTCGTCCCGCGCGGGGAGAGCGCCTCAGTCCTGGGGGTTTTGCTCCCCTCGAACATCTTCCCGCGCCGCGCCCCGGAGGGGCACGTTCTGGCGACCGTCATGCTCGGCGGAGCGCGGAACCCCTCGGCGGTTCAGGCGACCGACCAGACTCTCGTCGATACCGCGGTCGCGACCGTACGGGAACTGGCCGGCGTGCGGGGCGACCCGCGATTCACGATGGTGATCCGGCACGCGCGTGCGATCCCGCAGTACGTGCTCGGCCACGCGGATCGGCTGACCGCGATCGAAGCACGGCTCCGCGAGATACCCGGGCTCTTCCTCGCGGGCAACTCCTACCGCGGCATCGCGATCAACTCGTGCCTGGCGGAAGCACCCTCGGTCGCGAGCGCCGTTTCGGCGTTTCTGGGGTCGGGGCGCTAACTGTTCCCGTCGAGAATCCGCCCGAGTCCGCCCAGCACCGAGCCTTCTTCCCGTCCGCCCCGGCCGACCCGCGGCATGGCCGCGTAGATCCTCTGCGCCATGCGCGACAGCGGCAAAGACTGCAGCCAGATTTTTCCTGGCCCGCGAAGCGTGGCGAAGAACAGTCCCTCGCCGCCGAAGAGAATCGACTTCACGCCGCTGACGACTTCGATGTCGTAGGAGATGCTCGGCGCGAAGGCGACGATGCAGCCGGTGTCGACGCGGAGCAGCTCTCCGGGGGCAAGCTGGCGCTCCAAGATGTTGCCGCCCGCGTTCAAGAAGCACCAACCGTCCCCCTGGAGGCGTTGCATGATGAACCCCTCGCCGCCGAAGAACCCGACGCCGAGCTTCTTCTGGAAGGCGATGCCGAGGCTCACCCCCTTGGCCGCGCACAGGAACGCGTCCTTCTGCGCGATCAACTCGCCGCCGATCGTCGCCAGGTGCACCGGGATGATCTTCCCGGGATAGGGGGCGGCGAAGGCGAGCTTCTTTTTCCCCTGCCCCTGATTCATGAAGGCGGTCATGAAGAGCGACTCCCCCGTCAGCAACCGCTTCCCCGCCCCGACGAGAGCGTCGAGGAAACCGCTCGATGGACGCGAGCCGTCTCCGAAGATGGTCTCCATCCCGACACCGTCTTCCATGTACATCAGGCCACCCGCCTCAGCCAGCGCGGCCTCGCCCGGATCGAGCTCGACCTCGACGTACTGCATGGCGTCGCCGAAGATCTCGTAATCCACTTCATGCATCTGGGCCATGGACGCTATCTCCTTTGCGGCGCGCAACAGGCGCGCGACGCGGTGTGATACGCGGGGTGCCGGCGTCTAGTTGCAGACGCTTTGACGGCGATCGATCTCGGTACCGCCGCTTGGCGTGCCGGCCGGGGACTCGACCCCGTCGACATGCCCCGTGATCAACACGTAGGCGTCGTCGCCCGGCTGCTGTCCCGAAGCGACGGCGATCTTGAGGCGTCCGCCGCCGGCATCGGCGGTGGTCGCCGCGCATCGCGGCCCGGCCGGGGCACCGATCCCGTGGTCGTACGAACCGGAGTGGAGCGTCGCGAGGCGGCCGAAGTAGAGGTTGTACCGCTGCGCCGACCCCAGAGCATCGAAAGAGAACTCGATCGTGCCGTCCGCAAGCCGGAGCTCTTCGAGATGGGCCACCTCGGGCGGGCGGGGCTTCTGCCAGCCGTAAAGGTCCAGCCACGCCGCGTCGAGCTCGACCTCGTACAGGTCGTTTCCCGCGGTGTTCGCCACCGGAGCCGATGCCACGCGGAACACCGTCGTCGCCAGATCGGCGCGGGTGATGGGCGTCCAGTCATACTCCCCCGCCCCGCCGGCGAGCACGGGGTTCTTCGTCAGCGTGGCAGACACCTCGCGCAAGGAGGCGACGTTTGGCAGCGCGAGCAGCTTCTCCGTCGGGTAGTCGGAGTTCGACGCGGGAGCGTTCGGCCCGCCTCCGCCGACGAGCGGGGTGTAAAAATTCCAGTTCGTGGTCGTGTACGCATACCCCGGAGGCGGCCTGAACGTCCCCGACGGCGAGGCCTCGAGCCGATAGAAATCGTCGGTGACCGTGCCCGACGTCCGATACCTCACGCCGGCGACCACCTTGACGATCTGATCCTCGTCGTAGAAGTCGGGAAAGCCCGAGACCCGGAATTCCTCCTGGCCAAGGCCGAGTTGAATCGAAGCGGTCGCACCGGCGTCGGCGTCGTCGAACGCGGCGGCCCCATTCGCAACCGTCCCGCCGTTCGCCGTTTGGAAGCTCGACGGGTAGATCCGGCGCACCCGCTTCAAGTAACCGTAATCCGCGCCGGCGATCGAGGTGCGGCCGTTCACGTCTTTGGGTCCGAGGTTCACGCCTCCGCCGGCCTCCCACACCTTCTCCCGTAGGATCGTGTAGCCGTTGCCGTTCGGGTGGATTGTGTCCAGGTTGAAGAGTCCGGCGCAGATCATCTGATCGAAGCCCGTGCACTGGACGTTCTGATCCTCGTGCGCGAACTCCGCGGCGACCTCGTTGATCGACGCGCGGCGTATCTGACCCCACGCCAGGCCGCGCAGGATGCCGTTCACGATCGGCAGCCACTGCCGGTGGAAAGCTGACGAATCCGCCGTGTAGCAGTTGTAGGCGAGGTTGTCGTACAGCGTGTTCAGGGCGAGGTCGGCTCCGGGAATCTTGGACGTCAGCGTGGACAACGCTTCTTGAAGGTTCTGCCGCGAGTCGAGGATCTCGTCGACGGCGCGGTTGATCTGGGCCTGCGTCGGGATCCCGGTGGGCGACAGGTCCTTCAAATCGTTGCCGATCATCGACAGCGTGATCAGCTTCGGCGCCGGGGACAGCGCGATCACCCTGAAGACGTTGTTGTTGTCCGCGGTGTCGTCGACCAGCAGGTCGTCGGTGTGCTCCCCGCTCACGCCCGCCTGGTCCAGCGTCACCGAAGATCCGGGCGCCGTGCAGGCCAGGCGGTCCCTGATCTGGTTGCTGTACCAAAACGTCGCGCCCCCGCAGAGATTGAAGTTGCGCGAAATACTGTCCCCCATCGCGGTGTACCGGAAGCCGCCGGTCTTCAAGCCGGCGATCGCCTGATCGAACTTCGCGAAACGCGGAATCCCGATGGGGAACGCGTACCCGGGCGTCGTGTCGATCACACTGTCGGATCGCGTCGCCGACTGCCTCCATCCAACGGGGTCGGCGGCGCCCAGAAGGTAGCAGCCGTTCCCGGGGGCAAGGGTAAACGTCCCATCCCCCGCCGTGGCGACGGTCTGCTCGAGCGCGCCTCCTACGTCCCGCGTTCCGAACAACGTGACGCTCACGCCCGGGATCGCGGGCTCCCCGGGATCCCGGAGGCCGTCGGCGTTCCGGTCCTCGAACGTCGTTCCCGAAACAGCCTGGCCGTAGGACGGCGCGGCGCAGATGGCGGCAAGACCCCAAACGAGCACGGCCCTCTTCATTCCCATCCCCCCTCGGCTCCGCCCCTTATACGCCGCATCACGACGCGGGGCCATCCCCCGCGGAGAGTTTTCAAGCTGCGGTAAGCTGGCTTGCTCAACTCGGGAGGACTCACCCATGCCGTCGCGGCTCGCCGACCAGGTCGTCTTCGTCACCGGGGCCTCGACCGGCATAGGCGCCGCGTGCGCCCGCGCCTTTGCACGAGAAGGGGCGCGGCTGCTCCTCGCGGCACGCCGGCTCGAACGTATGAAAGCCCTGGAACCCGAGCTTCGCGAGGCCGGGGCGTCGGATGTCAGGCTGCAACAGCTCGACGTGCGGGATGCCGTTGCGGTGCAGCGGGCGGTCGACACGCTCCCCGAAGCGTGGAAGGCGGTCGAGGTGCTCGTGAACAACGCCGGCCTCTCGCGCGGGCTCGACAAGCTTCACGAGGGTTCGCTCGACGACTGGAACGAGATGATCGACACCAACGTCAAAGGGGTGCTGCACGTCAACCGCGCGGTCGTCCCCCTGCTCGTGGCGCGCGGCCGGGGAACCGTGATTCACTTGGGCTCGATCGCCGGCCGGCAGGTCTACCCGGGGGGAAACGTGTACTGCGCCTCGAAGCACGCCGTTGCCGCCCTGAACGAAGGCTTGAGGCTCGATCTTCTCGGAACGGGCGTTCGCGTCGCGACGGTCGATCCGGGGATGGTCGGGGAGACGGAGTTCAGTCTGGTCCGTTTTCACGGCGACGCCGATCGCGCATCCACCGTCTATCGCGGCATGACGCCCCTCCGCCCGGAGGACGTGGCCGAGCTGATCGTTTACGTCGCGACCCGTCCGCCCCACGTCAACATCGCGGAAACCGTCATCCTCCCCACCGACCAAGCGTCGGCGACGAACGTGAACCGCCGGAGCGAGACGCGGTGACCAAGAGGACGGCGTTGTTGACGTTGGGAGCCGCGCTGGCAGCCGCGGCCCTGGCGGCCGATCCGCAAGAGACCCCGAAGGATGTCGGATTGGTCGAGCGAGCCTCCACCCGTCTGGCGCAGCTCGACGTCACCGTCTCCGGGCCGAAGGGCGGTATCTCGGGGTTGACCGCCGCCGATTTCGAGGTTCGACTGAACCACAAGCTCGTCCCGAATCTTCTGGTCGACGATCTGTGCGTCGCGCAGCCGGTCGCGCGCGGCGAGGCTCCGCCAGGAGCGCCGGCCGAAACGCCCGCGGAAGCCCAGGCGCCGGCCGAGCCCCCCAAGGCGAACGTGGCGACCTACCTCTTGTACTTCGACATGCCGCATCTCACCCAGTCGGGGCGGCAAGGCGCCATCGCCGCCGCGCGCGAGATGCTCCCGAAGCTTCTGGCCGGAGGGCAGCGGGCGATGATCGTCGCCAGCGCCCGCGATCTGAAGACGGTCGTGCCGCTCACCAGCAACGCAGCCCAGCTAGAAACCGCCCTCGCGACGCTGGTCAACGACCAGTCCACCTTCGACCCTTTCGCCAGCCTGGAAGAAAACCGTATGGCCGACATCATTCTCGAGCTCGACCGGGGCATCGCTCAGGCGATGTCGTTGGCGCGCCGATTCGCCGCGGACGAGAGGTGGAGGCAAGAGAGAGAACTTCGCCGGCTCAGCATGGTTTTAGGCCGCCTCTCCGAGTTGGACTCGCCGAAATCGGTCCTCTACTTCGCCGATACCATGAGGCAAAACGCCGGCGAGCATTACCTCTCGTTCTTCAGCGGACCGACCCTCCAGGATGCCAACGGGAAGGCGCCCCCGGACGCGCTCGCGGTGATGGCTGACGCCGCGACGGGTGCGCTCCCGCTCGACCGGGTCATCAACGAAGCCTCCGCTCTCGGGATCCGGTTCTACACCGTCGAGGGCCAGGGGATGACCGGCACGGAGACGTTCATCCAGTCGCGCAGATCCCCGAGCAGCGGCGGAGCGGGCCAAGCCAGGAACGATGCCTCGCCGGGGCTCAACTCGCAGCACACGAGAGACGCTCAAACCACGCTGGGTTCGCTCGCAGCCGAAACGGGGGGCCGGTCGTTCATCAACGGGATCTCGCCGGCGAAGATGGCCGCGCAGATCCTCGGCGACATGTCCTGCGTGTACCTGCTGAGCTTCGCCCCGGGCGGCTTCCCGCAGGACCAGGCGCTCACGGTCAGCGTCGAGGTCAAGCGCCCCAACGTGAAGTCGACCGTGCGAGGGCGCCTCGTGATCCAGAGCGAAGGCGCGCGCCTCACGGGGCGCGTCCTCGGGGCGTTCGCCTCGCCTTCGGCGACCGGCGCGAGCGACGCGAACGTCCGCGTCGGCCTCATCCCGATCTCCTACAAAGACGGACATTTCAGGGCGCGCGTTCAGATCGCGATGACCGGGAGCACGGTCCCCATCACCACGTGGGACCTCGGCGCGTCGCTTGTTTCGAAAGGCGTCGTCTGGCAGGACGGCTCGGGGCGCATCCAGGTCTCTCTCCCCAACACCCCCGTCATCTACGAGAAGGACATGGACTTCGCCCCGGGAGACTACGATCTGGTCGCGGTCGCGCACGAAACGCAAACCGACACCGTGTCGTCGAAGGAAGTTCACGGGAGCTGGCCGAAGCTCGACGCCGAACTCGCGAGCCTCGGTCCGATCGCCGTCAGCCAGCCTAGGACCGGAGGATTCCTCCGGAACGGCCAGAGCCGGACTCAGGGGGCCGTCGTCGTCGCCGATGACGAGATCCTCCGCGGCGACTCCCCCACCGCGGTGATCACGCTCGTCTGTCGCGCCAAGGACCAGAAGCGGCCCTTGAAGGTCGTGCGCACGCTGCTGGGTGAGACGTCAACACCGGTCGGCTCGACCGAGCTCGACCTCACGACCGAACGTTGCGGGCAGATCGTCGACCTCATCCCTTCACGAATGCTCGGCGCGGGCACCTATCACTTCGTCATCACCGTGTCCTCGGACGGAAACGAGCTGACGCGCGGAGAAAGGACGCTGGTGGTGCCGGACAAGGCGCCGACGCCGGCCACTGGCGCTTCGTGACGGACACCGTGGGGCGGCGGCCCAATCCCCTCGCGGGACAGACCAGCCCCTACCTTCTCCAGCACCAGTTCAACCCGGTCGACTGGTATCCGTGGGGCCCCGAGGCGCTTCAGAAGGCCAAGGCGGAGAACAAGCCGATCTTCTTGTCGATCGGCTACGCCGCCTGCCATTGGTGCCACGTCATGGAGCGCGAATCGTTCGAGAACGACGCGATCGCAGCAGCCCTCAACGCCTCGTTCGTCGCGATCAAGGTAGATCGCGAAGAGCGCCCCGACCTCGACGAGATCTACATGACGGCGGTGCAGTCGATGACCGGCCAGGGGGGCTGGCCGCTCAACGTCTTCCTGACGCCGGAAGGCAAGCCCTTCTACGGCGGCACCTACTTCCCGCCGGAAGACCGGTACGGGCGTCCTGGTTTTCCCACGCTCCTCGCGGCCATAAACGACGCCTGGACGACGCGACGCGACGAAATCGAAGTTTCGGCATCCGAGATCACCTCGCGCCTCGAGGCCGGGTCGGCCGTGCCTACCGCGTCCGTGGGCAACCATCCGGTCGGCCCGAAAGAAACCGCGCGAGCCGCCGCCGAGCTGAAGGCCCGGTTCGACGCGACGTGGGGCGGCTTCGGCCCGGCGCCGAAGTTCCCGCCACACGCGGGCTTGGCACTGCTGCTGCGCGAGCACGCGCGCACCGGCGACCCGAAAATGCTCGCGATGGTGACCACCACTCTCGATCGGATGGCCGAAGGCGGCATGTACGACCAGATCGGCGGGGGCTTCTCGCGCTACTCGACGGACGAGAGTTGGCTCGTCCCCCACTTCGAAAAAATGCTCTACGACCAGGCGCTTCTCGTTCCCGTGTACGTCGATACGTGGCGCGTCACCGGGAAACCGCTCTACCAGAGCGTCGTCTTGGAGACCCTCGATTTCGTTCGCCGCGAGATGACGTCACCCGACGGGGGGCTCTATGCGTCGCTCGACGCGGACAGCGAAGGGCACGAAGGCATCTTCTACGTGTGGACCCCCGGCGAGGTGACCGCCGTCCTGGGCGCAAATGACGGCGCGCAGTTTTGCGCAACCTACGGCATCCAGCTTCCGGGCAACTTCGAGGGGAAAAGCGTCCCCAACCTGATGGGAGGCTCGCTCGCGGACGAGGCTGCGATCGCGCGCCTCGCGCCGATGAAGGCCAAGCTCTTGGCCTTCCGCGGGAAACGGGTCCGCCCCGCGACCGACGACAAGGTGTTGACGGCCTGGAACGGCCTGATGATCTCCGCCTTCGCTCGCGCCTACGACGCGTTCGGCCGGGAAGAGGATCTCACGTCGGCGCGCCGCGCAGCGGACTTCGTCCTCGGCCATCTTGCGAAGGGCGATCGCCTGCTCGTGTCCTGGCGCGACGGGAAGGCCCACCTGAACGCCTACCTCGACGACTACGCCTTCCTCGCGCGCGGCCTCGTCGATCTGTACGAATCCGGCTTCGACCGGAGCGACCTCGATCGCGCGGCGGCGTTGACGCGCTCCATCCTCAGCCGCTTCGGCGACGGACACGGAGGATTCCACTTCACCTCGGACGACCACGAGACGATCCTCGCGCGCACCCGAAGCACCTACGACGACGCGATCCCAGCGGGCTCTGCGGTCGCCGCCGAGACGCTGCTTCGTCTGGCGCTCCACCTCGACGACGCCGCATTCCGCAAGGCGGGGTTGGCGACGCTGGCGGCGCTCCGGCCGATTGCGGAGCGAGCGCCCACGGGATGTGCCACGCTGCTGAACGCCTCGGCCTACGCGGAACGCGAGATGGTCGTTGAGATCGCGATCGCAGGCCCGGTGGAAGCCGTCGGCACGCGCGGCCTGCTCGCCGCCGCCCGCGCCCGCTACATCCCCGCGCAGGCTTTGGAATGGTTCGATCCGGCGGCCGGGCCGAGCGACCTACCGATGCTCGAGGGAAAGACGCTCTCCGGCGGAAAGCCTACGGCCTATGTCTGCCGCAACTACGCGTGCGACAAGCCCGTGACCGATCCCGGGGAACTCGCGAAGGCGTTAGCGCGACGCTAGAAACCGCGTGTTAGCATCCTCGGCTCGCCGGGCGAGTTCGATCCGGCATGAGGTGTCCGCCTTGGTCAGCCGTAAGCCCAAGGTCGCGTGGGAGGCGCTCTCCGACGACGACCTCCTCCACCTCCGGATCTGCGATCTCAACGTGGAGATCAAGGGGACCGACCTCGAGCTTCGCGTCCGCCAGTTCGAGCGGGAGCTTCACGCTAAGGGTCTCAAGCTCAGGCCCGTTTGCTTCCTCTCCGATGAGTGGCTCTCTCCCGGCGACCAGGCGGCCATCGGCATCCCCTTCTTTCTCACACATCCGCGGTTGAAGGCGCTAGAGAACCGGATGATGTTCGAGGTCGAGGGGAGCGGGGCGGCGTGGTGCATGAAGCTGCTCCGGCACGAGGCGGGGCACGCGTTCGATCACGCCTACCGGCTGTCGCGCCAAGACGAGTGGAAAGACGCGTTCGGGTCGCCTCGCACGAAATACCAGCCGTACTACTACGAGGTCGACTTGTCGAGCCGCGACTTCGTGACCAACGTCCCCGACCAGTACGCGCAGGCCCATCCGGTCGAGGACTTCGCGGAGACGTTCGCCGTCTGGCTGAATCCGGCCTCGGCCTGGCGGGAACGCTACGCGGGACGGCCGGCGCTCAAGAAGCTGCGCTACGTCGACCGGCTGATGCGCGAGGTGAAGACGCGGCCGCTCCCGGTCCGGAAACCCGTGGTGGGTCCGGAGGCCCGCGCGCTCCAATCGACCCTTCTCAGTTACTACGAAAAGAAACTACGCCTGTTCCCCCTGGGCGATCCGGCCGCGACGGAGCGGGCGCTGAAGCGGATCTTCCGCGTATCGCGCGCCGCGGAGCCGCCGGACCCGGCGTCCAATTTCATCCGCACGCACAAGCGTCCGCTCGTCGACGCGATCGCCGGATGGTCGGGCGAAAGGCGCAATCAGGTCGCTCGCGTCGTCGCGAGCCTCGCGCAGCTGTGCACGACACACCGCCTCGTGCTCCGCGAGACGGAGGAGCGCACCCTCGTGACGTTTTCGACTTTCGCGACGACGCTCATCGTCAACCGATTGCGAACGCACAGCTACCGGGTGACCGGCCCATGAAGAAGCAAAAACACAAGGAACGGCTGCGCATCCTGGTTCTCTTCGAGGTGAACGATCCTCCGGCCCCCGACGAGGAGTACGAGCGCCGCATGCGGGAAGAGTCGGATTGGCGCACGGAGGGACACGTCGTGACGGCGCTGAAAGCGCTCGGCCACGAGGTTCACCTCGGCGCGATCTACAAGAACCCGCGCGACGTCATCGATCTGGTCGAGCGCATCCAGCCCGATCTCGTCTGGAACTTCGTTCAAACGTTTCACGGCACCCGCCATTTCGAGAGTCACATCGCCGGGGTCCTCGAGCTGTGCCGCGTTCCCTACACCGGTTGCGGTCACCGCGCGCTGATGCTCTGCCAGGACAAGGCGCTCTCGAAGGAGATCCTGAAGCACCACCGCGTCCCGGTCGCGCCGTTTCTCGTGTCGCGAAGGACGCAGCCTTTGAAGAAGCTCTCACGCGCCATCTTCCCCGTCATGGTGAAGCCGTTGGCCGAGGAAGGCAGCGTCGGCATCTCCCGCGACTCGTTCGCCGAGACCGAGGAACAGGCTCTGGCCCGGATCCACTTCCTCCACGGACGGCTGAAGCAGGACGTCATCGTCGAGCGCTACGTCTGGGGACGGGAGATCTACGTCGGTGTCCTCGGGAACGACCGCCTCAAGGTCCTCCCGCCGCGCGAGCTGAAATTCTCGAAGGTCCCGGAAGGAGAGCCCAAGTTCGCGAGCTTCAAGGCGAAGTGGGACGAAGGGTACCGCGAGCGCTGGGGGATTTTTTCGGCGTTCCCCGACGACCTGTCCGAATCGCTGCAGCGCTCGATCGCGACGGTCGCCAAGCGCGTGTTCCGGGCGCTGCAGATGCACGGTTTCGGCCGTATCGACCTCCGGTTGACCGAGGAAGGCAAGCTCGTCGTCGTCGAGGCCAACCCCAATCCCGAAATCGCGCAGGGCGAGGACATCGCCGAAGCCGCGGCGAAGGCCGGCCTCCCCTACAACGACCTGATCGAGCGCATCGTGGTGCTCGGGCTCGACCGCGGCAACCCCAAGGGCGCTTAGGTCTCGGGCCGAGAGCCGTCCGGCTTGCGCCGGAAGCGCCTCCAGGTATTCGCCTTGATCCCTGAGAGGGCATCGCGGGTTCGTTTCATCCAGCGTCGCGCCCAGGCGAACTCCGCGACGAGGACCGCGAGCCCCGCACAGATCACGAGCAGTCGCGGGCCGGGTGCCGCCAACACAACGGCACCCGTCACGAGCAACGTCCCACCGACGACCAGCAGCACGACGCGCCGGACGTATCGGCGCGCCCCGGTTGCCATCCTGACCGCCGTTGGCGCGGCCATCACGACGGGAGGGGCCCCCGCACGCGCCATCGACGCAAAGACGCCGACGATGAGGATCGTGACGATGACGAGGAGCGACACGGGGTTCGAAATCGTCACGTAGTGCGAGGCGAGCATCTTCACGCCGACGTAGAGGAGCACGAGCATCAAGGACACTTTCAAGTACTTGAATCGGTCGAGCAACCCTTCGAGCGCGAAATAGAGCGAGCGGAGCCCCAGGATTGCGAACACGTTCGACGTGTAGACGAGGAACGGATCGGTCGTCACCGCGAACGCCGCGGGGATCGAATCGACCGCGAAGATGACATCGGTGCTCTCGATCATGACGAGCGCCAGGAAGAGCGGCGTCGCCGCAACGCGACCGTCGCGACGGACGAAGAAGTGTTGTTCGTGGTACTCCCGCGTGACCGGAAAGAGCCGCCGCGCGAAACGCACCAAGAGGTTGCGGTCCGGGTCGACCTGTTCTTCCGACGTGAACAGCATCTTGACCGCCGAGGCGATCAAGAGCGCACCAAAAACATAGATGACCCAGTGAAAGCGTCGAACGGCAGCGGCGCCCGCGACGATCATGACGAAGCGTAAGACGAGCGCCCCGAGGATCCCCCAGAAGAGAACGCGTTGGCGGTAAAGAGCCGGGACGCGGAAGTACCCGAAGATCAGCGCCATCACGAAGATGTTGTCGAGAGAGAGGGACTGCTCGAGGAGCCACGCCGTCAAGTAGGCGACCATCGCCGCGTTGCCGCCATACCCCTCGGCGCCCCCCGCGCCGAAGCCGTGGCGCTCGTAGAGCCACCAAACCACCGGCGCGAAAGCGAGCGACAGCGCGACGAAAAACCCCGTGCGGGCGAGCGCCTCGCGAGCGGACGGATGGTGGACCCGCCGAGACAGCACACCGAGGTCGAACGCCAAGATGCCCAGCACCAAGATGGAGAACAAGACCCAGAGCATCGGATTCACGACCACACCTCGACGGGACGGGGAGGGGGAGAGGCGAACGGAGATTGTAGGCGAGAACGGGCTGCGGTTCGTGGCGCGGTTTTGGACTCGACCCGAACCTCTACGAGAGAGAAATCGAGAGAGACCGAGGCTGCAAGGCGCCGACCAACGCGTCGACGCACTCGCCGTCCCACTGTCCGCCACGGCGGTCGCGCAACAGCCCGATCGCGGCGTCGAAGGTGAGGCGCTTCCTCACGAGCGACGTCGTCATCGCGTCGAACCCCTCGGCCACAGCGAGGATCCGGGCGGCTCGCGGGATCATGGCGCCCTTGCGGCCGAAGTAACCGGTGCCGTCCATGTTCTCATGGTGGTAGAGGATCGTGTCGGCCACCACCTCGTCCTTGTCGAGCGCCCTCAAAATCGCCGCGCCGCGCTCGGCGTGCGTGCGGAGCATCCTCATCTGATTTTCTCCGAGGGGCCCCTTCTGGCGCAGAACCTCGATCGGGAGCGCGACCTTGCCGATGTCGTGGAGCATGGCCGCGCGAAGCAGCGCCGCGGTCTCTCCGTCCGCGAGGCCGAATTCGTCTGCGATCATCGCGGCGAAGTTGGTGACCCGCTCGGGATGCCCGGGCTCGAAAGCGTCGCGACGGTCGGACCAGTCGGCCACCGCCGCCGCGACTTCGAGGTAGGGGGCCGGCGGCTTCACGTGGCGCGGCACTCGGGCCTGGAGGAAGGACGCCAACGCGGCGCTCCATCGGCCGCGGGCCGGAATCCCGTCGGCGGCGTCGTCCGAGGCGCGTTCCTGATGCATCACGACGCGACGCACGCGGATCAGCGCGTCCACGCGGCCGAGGAACTCCTCTGCGGCGAACGGAGAGGCGATCCGGTCGACCAGGCGCTCCTCGAGGTGGGGCTCGCGGGCCTCGTCGCTCTCGCGATGCACGAACAGAATCGGCGGAGCGAAGCCGCGGGAGCCTCCCATCGGCACGGACAGCACCGCATCGGGCGTGGCCACGGCCGCGACGACGACCTCGGGAGACGCGGATCGCTCATCCTCGCGCCAGCGCGACACGTCTTTCGCCATCGCGACGCTGTGCCCGTCGAGAGCCAGGAGGGATTTCACCCCCGAGGTCCGATCCCTGTCATCGCCGACCAGAAGTACGTGGGCCACGTTACGTCTCCCCGAATCGCTGCAAAATCTAGGGTCCGGTCGCCGCATTGTCACGGCGGCGGCCGGACCGTGTCCTTGCGGGGGCGTTCTGCTACCGTGAACGCGGTCGGTCACGCGGGAGAATCGCCATGACGCCAGCAGCCGGTTGGGTCCTCGTTGCGCTCGTCGCGGTGCTCGTCGGAGCCGCCATACCCGTCCTCCTCCAGCTCAGAAAGACGCTGAAAGCCGCCGAGGAAACGCTGGAAGTCACCGGCCGGCACCTGAACGAAGCGCTCGACCAGCTCTCGATCACGCTCGAACGCGTCAATCGGGCGGCCGTCGAGCTCGAGAGCGGCGTGAACCGGGTGTCGTCGCTGCTTTCGGCCTTGGGCGGGATCGGTGACGCGCTCTCCAGAGTCCGCCAGACGGTGGGCACGGTGGCGTCGCTCGGATCGATCGTGGGAGGCGCCCTCCTCGCCGCCTTCGGCCTCAGGTCCCATGACAAAGACCGGGGGGCCGAGCGAGAGGAATCGCCGGAGCCGGTGGAGCCCGCGCGATGAGCGAAGACCGTGGAGGTTCCGGGGGCAATCTCCTGCTTGCGTTTCTGGCAGGTGCAGCGGCGGGCGCCGTCGTGGCGCTCCTGACCTCGCCGAAAAACGGCCAGGAGATGCGCGAGTCGCTGGCGACGTGGATGCGCCAGAGCGGTGCGGGAGACGCCATGAACCGCGCGGTTCGCGCCGCGCGCGAAGCCATCGACGGCGCGAAAGAGGGCTAGTCCCGCTCGAAGAACAAGAGTGCCGCCTCGGCCGCCCAGAATCGTGGCCGGCGCGCTCCCCAGTAACCGCAGTGTCCTCCCCAGCGGGGATGTACGAAACGCAACGCGCTCGACGCGGCGCGGTGCGCGTCGAACATCGACACCGGGACGAACGGATCGTCCTGGGCGGAGAGGATCAACGCCGGGCGTCTTACCCCGGTCAACACCGCGGCCGCACTCGCACCGCGGTAGTAATCGGCGGCGTTCGCGTAGCCGGCGTCGGGGGCGGTGAACAGATCGTCGAAGCCTCGGACGCCTCCGATAGCAGCAGGTGTCGCCAAGGGCCCGGGAACCTTGCGCACGAGCCGGATCCGCCGCAGCTGGGCGCAGAGGCTGCGGGTGAAGTAGGCGTGGTAGAGCGCATTGCCGGACCGCTCGATCGCGTCGATGCAGACCGGGAGATCGACGGGAGGGTTCACCCCACAGACGGCGTCGGCCAAGCACGCGCTCCCCGAAAGACCCGCGTAGAGCAGGGCGATGTTCCCGCCCAGGGAAAAACCGAGAAGCACGTACGGCCGAGGAAGGCCGTTCTCCTCGATCGCGCGCAAGACCGCATCCGCGTCATCGCTTTGGCCCGCGTTGTAGAAGGTGGCGGCGAGCGCCTCCGTGCCGCCGCAGTTGCGCAGGTTGATGCGGACGACCGCCCATCCTCGCGCGTGCGCTTGAACCGCGGTGCGCCGCATGTAGCCCGACTCCGCGGAACCGCTCAGGCCGTGGATCGCCAGGAGCGTGCCGCGCGGTGTGGCGGGCGGTCGCGTGACGACGATCCGCACCTGCGTTCCGGCTGCGACGGGGACGTCGATCGTCTCAACCGCGCCATGGACCGCCCGCGCGGGAAGAAACGACGGTACGATCGTCTGCGCGTGGGGCCCGCGCATCCAAGGTGCGGGCCTGAAATCGGAGAGGCTCACAACCGGCGGACGATCAGGGAACCCGGGCCGCCACGACGACGGTGACGTCGTCGGCGGCCGCAGCCCCGGCCGCCCAGGCAACGACCGCCTGGCGGATCCCCTCGACGAGGTTCGCGGCCCCGCCACGCCCCCGCTCGACCAGGAGCCGCGACAATCTGTCTTCGCCGAACTCTTCCCCGCCCGGGCTGTTCTCTTCGGTGACGCCGTCGCTGAAGAGCGTGAGGACGTCTCCCGGCAGAAGGCGGGAGTGCTTCACCTCGTACCCCATCTCGGGAAAGATACCGAGGATGGTGCCGCAACTCGTGAGACGTTCAATGGAATCGTCGGCGCGGACGAGAAAGGGCGGGTTGTGACCGGCGTTGCAGTAGGTCAGTTCCCCCGACGCCGGATCGAGAAGGCCGAAAAAGAGCGTGACGAACCGATTGCGCGGGAAATTGGCCGCGACCGTGCGATCGAGACGGGACATCAGCGACGAGACGTCGTCGGGAGCCTCGCCGAACAAGACCTGCATGCCCCCCTTGACCAAGCTCATCAGGATTGCAGCCTGCATTCCCTTCCCGCTGACGTCGCCCAGGACGAGCCCGATGCGTCCGTCCCCGTAGGGAAAGAAATCGAAGTAGTCCCCGCCAACGGTCTGGCACGGTAGGTTGTGCCCCGCGATCTCGTAGCCGGGAACGACCGGCGCCTCGCGCGGGAGGAGGCGGCGCTGGATATCCGCCGCCTGCTCGAGTTCTCGCGTGATGATCTGTTTCTGGAGCTCAACCACGGCCAGCCGCTCGTTTTCGATGCGGATCGCGGCGACGTTGGCGAGGACGGTCAGGAGGTCGAGGTCGTCCGGGGTGAAGGGGCGCGCGAACGAACGGGAATCGACGTTGATCAGACCGATGACGCGGTCGTTGGTCTGCAACGGTACCGCCATCACGCTCTGGACCTGCTGGCCGACGATGCTGTCCCGCGACTTGAAGGCCTCGTCGAGCGCCGTGTCGCGCACGAGCAACGACGCGCGTTCGTTCAAAACGCGGTCCCTCACGGTGGTACTGATCCTGAACCCCTCGCCCCGCACCGATCGCACGACGAGGTCCTCCCCCTCGAGCGTCATCAGCACCCCGCGCTCCGCCCCGACGGCCTGGATCGACAGGTCGAGGATCAGCTCGAACAGCTCTTCCAGCGGGCGGTGGCCTGCTAACTCTTGCCCCGCGCGGATGAGTGCCGCGACCCCGGGATGCTCGAGAGGCAATCCCCGTCGCTCGCCCCGGGACACGGGCTTCGAAAGACCCGGCATCGTGCTTTCGCGCGACAGCACGCCGCGCAGATTCGTCATCACCGTAGCGCGCAGCGGGCCGTCATCGCCCCCTTGGGTGAACTCGACGGGGCCCGTCGAGGACTTGGTCCCGCCAAAGACCACGACGACCTGTCCAGCGCTGATCCGATCGCCCACCGCGAGCTGGGTTTTCCCCTCGATGCGCCGGCCGTTCAGCGTCGTGCGGTTCTTGGCTCCGAGATCCTCGACGTACCAGCCGCCGTCGCGGCGTTCGAGGACCAGGTGATGGCGGGAGAGACTCATGTCGCCGGGAAACGACAGGTCGTTGTCGCTCGACCTTCCGATGCGAATACGGTCCCGGTCGAGCGGCACCTGACGCGTTCCGCCGCCTGGTTCGAGAATGGCTATTTCCTGGACCATCGAGAGACTCCGGGTTTAGTCGCTACACTATACCCGTGCGCTGGCTCCGTCTCGCTTACAAGCTCCCGGCCGCTCTTCTCACGACGGCGTTTTTCGCGGCGATCCCCGCGACGTTTCGCCTCGTCGCGCCCGGCCGCCGCCGAGCGATCGGCCGGATCGGGGCCTTGTCCTGCCGCCTCTGGGGCAAGACCATGTGCGCGATCCTCGGCATCCGGTGCGACGTCTTAGGTCCGGTGCCGCGCGAGGGGGCGTTCCTCGTGGCGTCGAACCACGTGTCGTACCTGGACATCCTGGTGCTCGCATCGCTCTACCCGAGTCTCTTCCTCGCCAAACGCGAGATTGCGTCCTGGCCTGTTTTCGGGTGGATCGCCCGAGGCGCCGGCACGGTCTTCATCGATCGCGATCAGGCCAAAGACGTCGTGCGCGCCGGGCGAGAGCTGGCCGATCGTTTGAAGCTCGGCCTGCCTCTGACGATCTTTCCCGAAGGCCGGAGCTCGCGAGGTGTTGCAATCCTCCCCTTCCAACCCTCGCTGCTCGAGCCCGCCGCCCGCGCAGGGGTCCCCTGCTGGGCGGCCTCCATCTCTTACGAGACCCCGGGCTCGGCCCTGCCGCCGTCGCGCACGATTTGCTGGCACGACAGCGAGAGCCTCGTCACGCATTTTCCCCGGTTGATCGGCCTGAAGCGCGTGGTGGCCCGCGTGCGTTTCGCGGAGGCGCCGGTCCTGTCCGTCGACCGGAAGGTCCTGGCCAACGCGTTGTGGGAAAAAGCCAACGCCTCGTTCACGCCGGTGCGGCAGGAGTGAAGGAGCCCGGGACCTACTCCTTCGAGGGTTCCCAGATTTCCGGGCCGACGAGGTCCCACGGGAGGCGCCCTTCATCGGTCGCCCCGGTCTCCGCGGAGAACGGCACGTCGGTCATGTAGACGATGCGCCCGGGCTTGTCGCCCACGTTGCGGCAGCCGTGCGCGACACCCGGAGGAATCCGCACGAGCAGGGATTGCCCGTCCCCGAGCATCATTTTCGTGACGATTCTTTCCGTGGGCGAACCGGCGCGAACATCGACGAGAACGAGCACGATGCGGTCTTCCGGAGGGACGAACCAGATGTCGGTCTGACGGTGGTGGAGGTGAAACGCCTTCACGACCTGAGGCTCGATCGTGCTGTAGTTGATCTGGGCGAGCGTGAACCCCGGAAAGACGGCGGGAACGCCTCCGGTGAAGCGCGAAAGCTCGGTCATCGAGCCGCCGTCGTCTACGATCCGGCGGAGCGCGTGGACCGCGACACCGTCGATTTGCGGCCGCTTGCCGTAGTCCTGAAACGTGAAGAACGATTTCAACTCGCTGACCAACTTCACGATCACCTCGTCGCCCCGTGCGGCGGTACGATGCTCCCTACCCGATAGCGCACGATAGCCCGCGCGGTGGCCAGGTCGCAACGCGCCCTCTATGATCCTCGCCCATGAGCGAAGCTGGCGAAAAGCCCAAGGCTGATCCCGCGTCCTCGGGATCGCGTTGGGCCCTCCAGATCGGGTCGATGCTCGGCATTCCGATTCGGATCCACGCGACGTTTCTCCTGATTCTGGTTTGGTTCGGGATGGCCGCCGCGGCGTCGAGCCGCAACGTCCCTCGGGAGATCGCCTTCGTCTTGGCGTTGTTCGTCTGCGTCTTGCTTCACGAGTTAGGCCACGCGACGATGGCCCGTCGATTCGGCGTCCGGACGCGCGAGATCGTGCTCTACCCGATCGGAGGCGTCGCCCGCCTCGAGACCATTCCCGGGGGGTGGGCCGAGCTCCTGATCGCGTTAGCAGGGCCCGCGGTCAACGTGGCCCTCGCCGGGGTGTGCGCGGCGGCGCTGATCGCCCTTCATGTCCCTCAAGCGTTTCGGCAGGCGATGCCCTGGCAGAACACCGGATTGGTACAGAAGCTCCTGTGGGCCAACATCGCCCTCGTCGTGTTCAACATGATCCCGGCGTTCCCGATGGACGGCGGCCGCGTGCTTCGCGCCGTGCTCGCTCTGGGCCTGGGGCAGCAGCGGGCCACGCGCATCGCGGCCTTCATCGGTCAGGCGATCGCCTTGTTCTTCGTCGTCGGCGGGATCTTCCAGGCGAACTTCTTTCTCGCGTTCATCGGGCTCTTCGTTTTTCTCGGCGCGTCGCAGGAGGTGGCGTTCCAGACCCGCCGGCACGCCGTTGCCGGGCACACCGCCCGCGAGGCCATGATCACGAAATTCGAAACGCTCTCACCGCAGGACACGTTGGGGCGCGCCGCGGAGCTACTGCTCGCCTCGCACCAGCACGATTTCCCCGTGCTCGACGCCTGGAACCGCGTCGCCGGCGTCCTCCCGCGCGCGCAACTGCTCGAGGGGCTCGCGCGCTCGGGACGCGAAACCTCGGTCCTCGAGGTCATGCTGCGCGACCCGGTAGAGGTCGCTCCCGCAACCGACCTCGAAGCCGTGCTCGCGCTCCTTCAGAACAACCCGTCGATTCCGCTGCTCGTGGTGGAAGACGGCGCGTTGCGCGGCATGGTGACGTTCGAGAACCTCGCCGAGTTCATCGTCGTAGCTGGTCAGATCGCGCGATGAACGCGTAGACCGGAAACGCCGCCGCGAGGAATGCCGCCCCCGCCAACGCTTGGCGCGGCGCTTGCGCAACCAGCTGAACCGTCATGACGGCTCCAACGCCAAGGACGACGAGCGGCGGGACCCAACCGAAAGGCGCGCGCCAAGGGACCGGATCGCCGACACCGCGCCGACGGAGGATCAAAAGGGCCACCGCGGTGATTCCGTAAAAGATCCAAACACTGAAGGTGAAAAACGCGAGGATCCCTCGAAACGACCCGAAGATGACGTAGGCGACCGAGGCCGCGGTCAGCGCGGCGGTCGCGCGCGCGGGCGTGCCCCACCTCGGGTGGAGCGTCGCCATGGCCTTGATGAACGCGCCGCCTTGCGCCATCGCGAAGCCGAGACGCGAGACGGTGAACACGGCGCCCAGGATCGATCCGAACGTGCTGACGACGACGAGGGCGGCGACCGCTCGGCCGGCCGCCTCACCCCAGATCGCCTCGACCGCGTCCGCCACCGGCCGTGTCGAGTCGGCAAGGCGTCCCACCGGGAGCACGGTCATGACCGCGACCTGCGTCAGGCCGTAGGCCAGAGCGAGGAGCGCGGTCCCCAAGAGCACCGCGCGGCCGATGTTCCTACCGGGGTCTTTCACCTCGCCGGCGACGAGCGTGACGTCCGACCAGCCGTCGTACGTCCAGAGCAGGATCATGAGCGCGGAAAGCCACGCCACCGGCGGCACCGACGCCAAAGGGGCGACCGCCGGAGCCACCACAGCCGGCACGACCCGGCCGTGGGAGGCCAAAGCGGCGACCGCCAGGGCGCAAAGCGCCGCGATCTTGGCCGCGGTCAGCACGCGCTGCGCTCGCGGCCCCGTGCGCAGGCCGGCGACGTTCAAGACCGCAGCAAGGACGAGGGCCGACGCGGCGGTCGCCCGCTCCCACCCGGAAACTCCGGCCGTCTGGGCGAGGTAGCTCGCAAAGACGAGTGCGATGGCGGCAATCGACGCGGGATAGGTCACGAAGATCGCGGTCCAGCCGGAGACGAACGCGATCGCGGGACCGTACGCCTCGCGGTTGAACACGAAGAAACCGCCGTTTGTGGGCATGCGCGCGGCGCACTCCGCGTAGCACGAGGCTCCGCAGGCGGCCACGACCGCGCCTAAAAGCCACAGCAGGAGAGCGGCCGGAATCGAGGGGACGGCTCTCGCGATCGCCGCGGGAGCGACGAAGATGCCGGAACCGAGGATGATCCCAGCGTAAATCGCCGTGGCGTCCGCCAGGCCGAGGTGCCTTCGGGGAACCAGGGGGGAGCCCGTCAATCGAGATACGTGTACTGCGAGAGTCGAGCCGTGTAGCTTTCGAGAAACGCCGCGGCGTCCTCTTCCGAGATTTCTCCGCGGTTCGTCCGCTCCCTCAGCTGCGCCTTGACGGCCTCGGCGAGATCGGCGCGGTCGTAGCCGAAGCACGCGAGGGTCTCGCTCGCCGGCTCGCCGCGCCTGACGTCGGTCACGACCGGCGCTCCCTTCGGCCCGAGGATGACCTGGGCCTCGTTCACCCGGCCGAAGAGGTTGTGCATGTCACCCATCGTGTCCTGGTAGGCGCCGACGAGCGCGAACGCGAGGTAGTACGGCTCCCCCTCTTTCAGTTCGTGAACCTCGAGGGCGTCCTTGATGTCCTTCAGATCGACGAACTTTTCGACCTCGCCGTCGGAATCGCAGGTGATGTCGGCGAGAGTCGCCTTCCGAGTCGGCATCTCGTTGAGCCGGTGCACCGGGATGATCGGGAAGAGCTGGTCGAGCGCCCAATGGTCCGGGACCGATTGGAAGACGGAGAAATTGCAGATGTACTTGTCGTGGAGTTTGGTCTCGAGCTCCTGGAATTCGTCGGCGACGAACTTCGCCGATTTCGAGAAGCGCACCGCTTTCGTCGCGACCTCGCGGAAGAACATCTCGCCCTTGCCGCGCTCCTCGAGACCGAGCATGCCGAGGTTGAACAACGAGTACATCTGATCCCGGTACTCGATCGCGTCGTGGTAGAACTCGCGGTAGTTCTTCACGGAGATCTTCTTCGCCGCGTCGGCCAAGTCCTGGACGATCTGGGCCTCGCGCCCCGTGAGAGCGGGAGGCTCGGACTCTTGCCCCGACACCGCGGCCCTGACATCGGTGATCAGCATCGCGTGGTAGGCGACCAACATGCGCCCCGACTCGCTGACGATCCGCGGCGGCGGGACGTGCTCTTCGTCGCAGACTTCCTGGATGCCGAAGACGACGTCGTTCGCATACTCCTGAACGGAGTAGTTGACCGACGCGTCCGAGGACGTCTTCGAGCCGTCGTAGTCGATGCCGAGGCCGCCACCTACATCGAGATACGAAACGTCGGCGCCGAGCTTGCGCACTTTGGCGTAGATCCGCGCCGCCTCGCGCACCGCCGTTTTGACCTTTCGAATCTCGGTGATCTGGCTGCCGATGTGGAAATGCAGGAGCGCCAGGCGCGAGCGCAACCCGCTGGCCGTCAACTTCTCGAGTCCGCGCAGGAGCTGAAGGGTCGTCAGGCCGAACTTCGACGTGAAGCCGCCGGACTTCTCCCACATCCCCGAGCCCTTGGCCTGGAGGCGGATCCGGAAGCCGATCTTGAACAGGACCGGTTCACGAGCCGCCATCTCGAGGATCTGGTCCACCTCGAACGGCTTCTCGATCACGACCACGACCTGCTTTCCGAGGCGGCAGGCCGTCGAGGCCAACTGGAGGTAGGCTTGGTCTTTGAAGCCGTTGCAGATGATGAGAGCGTCCGGAGACAGCTCGAGCGCGATCGCGGCGAGCAACTCCGGCCGGCTTCCGGCTTCGAGACCGAGACCCGCCGTCCAACCCGATCGCACGAGCCCCTCGACGACGGCTCGCTGCTGATTGACCTTGACCGGGAAAACCGGGTGGTAGCGTTCGCGGTAGCTGTACTCGCGGATGGCGTTCGCGAAACTCTGCACGAGCTCGTTGACCTGCCCTTCCAGCAACTGAGGGAAACGGAGGAGGATCGGCGTCTTGATGCCGCGTTTCGCGAGATCTTCAACCACGCGAAATACGTCAATCGCTCGCGCCGGCTCTCGCGTGGGGGTCACGAGCAGGTGCCCGTCCTCGCCGATCGCGAAGTAGCCGTTACCCCAACCGTCGAGTCCGTAGATGTTGACCGCGTCGTCGGTCGTGAAGCGTTCGGTGAACGAGACGTTCATATCGGACTCTCCGCTCCCGGACCTCTCATGGCAAGGGGTGCGCGGATTATAGAGCCGCCGCCGCCCCTCGCAAGAGCGGACCAGTTAGAGTTTGCGCGATGGACCTCTTCGTTCCGCAGCTCTCGCCGCGCCTTGCCGCCATCGCGTGCGCGATCGTGCCGGGGAGCCGCGTCGCCGACGTCGGGAGCGACCACGGGTTGCTTCCGCTCTGGCTCGCGGCGAGCGGCCGCGCGGCCTACTGCCTCGCAACCGAGAAGACCGCGGAGCTGCTCGTCGGGATCGCGCGTCCTCCGGCGGACGCCCCCTGGGCTACGCTGCTCGCCTACCGGGCCGGGGGCGGCCTCGGCGCGATCCACCCCGGAGACCGCATCGACACGATCGTGCTCGCGGGACTGGGAGGGCGCACCATCGCACGGCTCCTCACAGCACCCGAAGCCGCAAGCCCGACCCTGCGACGGCTCGTGCTCCAACCCCGCTCCGAACCCGCCCTGACACGCCTCTGGCTCAGGACACACGGCTGGCGGCCGGTGGCGGAGCGTCTCACCGAAGTGCGCGGCCGGTTCCACCTCACCCTCGCGGCCGAACGAGGAGACGACAGCGCGTTGTACGGCGAGACGACGTTGAGCCGCGAGGACCTCCTGATCGCAGGCCCCCTTCTCGTGCGTTCGTCCTCCCCGGAGATGGGGCGCTTGTGGCGATTGGAGAGGGACCGATTGGCGTCGATCCTCGCCGGCTCGCGCTCGGGACCGTCGTTGTCGCGCGCCCGTTCCGACCTTGCCCTTGCCCTCCGGGTGCTCGCCGCTATTTCGACGCCCGGCGGATGAATTCGAGGGTGCGAGGATCCACGACGACGCGTTCTCCGGAGTTGATGAACAGGGGCACGCGAATCGTGAGGCCGTTCGTCAGCGAAGCGTCCTTCAGGTTTTTGCCGCTGGCGGTGTCGCTCTTCGCGCCGCCGGCCGCCATGTCGATCTCCGCCTCGACGTACTGCGGCAGGGAGATGCCGGCGACGGCGCCGTTCCAGTAGACGGCGTTCAGGTTCAGTCCATCGGTGAGCCACGGGACGATGTCTTCGATGCGCTCGTTCGGAATGGCGAACTGCTCGTAGGACAAGTTCTCCATGAAGTGGCTCGCCTCTCCGTCGCCGTAGAGGAACTGGACCTGGCGCAAGGCGACGTCCGGCTCGTCGAACTTCTCCCCCGATTTGAACGTCTTGTCGAGGAGCGACGACGTGACGACGTGACGCAGCTTGCACCGGACGAGGGTGGCCGCCCCGCGAGCCGACGGGGTTTGAACCTGATAGTCCTCGATCTGGTAGGGCTCGCCTTCGACCAGGATCCGCGCACCTCGCTTGAAATCGGTCGTGCTGATCATCGCCCCCCCCGCAGGGCTTTTAGGACGAGCGAACGCGCGTCCTCGGGGAAATCCTGTTTCAAGATCCACTCCAGGTAATCGCGTTGGACGCGCGCCACCTCGCTCAGGGCGCGTCCTTTCTGCTTGCCGAACGCAAAGACGACTTCACCCTCGCGCAACACGAACTTCCCTCCACGGTCAACGGCTCCGGGCGGGACCGGGTTGCACCAGAGGTCGAGGTCGTCGACCGTCCGCGGCAGGTCCGGGTAGCGCGCGAGCTGCGCCTCGAGCACGTCGATCGAGGCGACCACGTCGGCTTCGGCGCCGTGCGCCCCCGCGTGCTCGCGGTCGAGGAAGAAGCGCACCGCGGCCGTGAGATCGCGAGGCTCTTTCTTGTGGAAGATCGTCATGACGTCGACGATGCGACGCTCGGCCAACGCGAGATCGAGGGCGCAGTCCCGGAACTCGCGATCAAGAAGCGGCACGTCGAAACGGCGCACGTTGAATCCCGCGAGATCCGCGTCCTTGAAGACGTCGAGCAGGTCGCGCGCCACGGCGCGAAACGCCGGGGCGTCCGACACATCGTCGTCCGTGATCCCGTGAACCGCCGTGGCTTCGGCAGGAATCGGCCGCTCGGGGTTGATCCGAAGCGTCGTCGCCTCACGTCTTCCGTCCGGGTCGACGCGAACGAGCGCGATCTCGACGATCTTGTCGCGCAGCGGGTCGATCCCGGTCGTTTCGAGATCGAAAAAAGCGAGGGGGCGCTTCAGCTCGAGGCTCATCACGCGCGGGAGATTATCACCCGGCCCCAAGCCCCGCGCCCCCTTCCGCAAGCGATGGTCCGGGTGCGCGGCGCGTTCTATATTGCGGGCCGCCACTGCGCGAACGGCCGGCGGCCAGGAGATGCGATGCCCGGATCCCCCGCGATCGAGACCCTTCCCGGCGCCGAAGTCGACCTCCCCCGCGAGGTCGCGCGCCTCTACGACCTGGCCTACAACCTCTGGTGGACCTGGTCCCCGAACGCCCACCTGCTCTTCAGCGGGATCGACCCGGCGCGCTGGGTCCGCACCCGCAACCCCGTCGAGCTCCTCCTCGGGGTCGAACCCCACATGTGGGACCCGCTGTTGCAGAGCGAGAGCTTCATGAGCGGCTACCACGCGGTGATCGGCGAGTTTGACCGCTACCTCGCCGGCCGCGCCACGTCGTGGTTCCACAAGAACTACCCGTCGTTTTCGGGCGGCCCGGTCGCTTACCTTTCCACGGAGTTCGGCTGGCACGAGTGCCTCGGCATCTACTCGGGAGGCCTGGGCATTCTGTCCGGTGACCACTGCAAGTCCGCGAGCGACCTCGGGATCCCGTTCGTGGGCGTGGGCCTGATGTACCGGCGCGGGTACTTCCGGCAAACCGTGGATGCGGACGGCCGCCAGCAGCACTTCTACCCCGACTACGACCTCCGCAGGCTCCCGTTGCTCCCCGTCGCCGGACCGGGCGGAAAACCGCTGCGCGTGCAGGTCGACCTACCAGGGCGCTCCGTCTCGCTGCGCGTGTGGAAGGCGACGGTGGGACGGGTGCCGGTGCTGCTGCTCGATTCGGACGTGCGCGAGAACGACCCTGCGGACCGGCCGATCACTTCTATCCTCTACGTGCACGGGCGCGAGATGCGACTGTGCCAGGAAATGGTCCTCGGCGTGGGTGGCTATCGCGCGCTCGCGGCTTCCGGCGTCACGCCTTCGGTGTGGCACCTCAACGAAGGCCACTCCGCGCTCGTCTCGTTCGAGCGGATCCGCCGCACGATGGAAGGCGACGGGCTCCCGTTCGAAGACGCCGTGGCGAAAACGGCGAAGACTTCGGCCTTCACGACGCACACTCCGGTTCCGGCGGGGAACGAGACGTTCGAGCTCGGGCTCGTCCGAACATACGCCGACGCGTGGGGCGCGGGGGTGGCAGGCGGAACGTCCTCGTTCGTCGACCTTGGCCGCGCCACCGCCGGGGACGACGTGTTCAACCTGACCGTCCTGGCGATGCGCACGTCCTCCCGGACCAACGGCGTCAGCAAACTGCACGGCCAAGTCGCGGACGGGATGTGGAAGCACCTGTTTTCCGAGGTCGAGGCCGGGAAGGAGCGCATCGGGTCGATCACCAACGGCGTCCACATCCCGACGTGGATGGGGCCCGAGATGGGAGCGATGCTCCGCCGCCGCTTGGGAGCCGATTTCGAGCAGCGCCTGCTCGACCCCGGATTCGCCGACGAAGTCTTGGCGATCCCCGACGACGACATCTGGGACGCCCACACGGCGCAAAAAGCTCGGCTGGTCATCCTCGTCAGGGAGCGCGTGCTCCAGCAGCTTGCGCGCCACGGCCGGTCGCCCGAGGACTTGAGGCGCGTGCAGACGCTCTTGGCGCCGGACGTCCTGACTCTCGGTTTCGCGCGACGATTCGCGACGTACAAGCGCGCCGACCTGATCTTCAGGGACCTCGAACGATTAAAGACCCTCATGAAGTCGGCGACCCGCCCGGTGCAGATCGTCTTCGCCGGAAAGGCGCACCCCGCCGACAAGCCCGGCCAGGACGTCTTGCGCCGGATCTTCGAGACCTCGCAGAGCTCCGACCTGTGGGGGCACGTCGTGCTGCTCGAAAACTACGACATGCGCGTCGCTCGGTTCCTCGTCCAAGGCGTCGACGTGTGGGTGAACACGCCGCGCCGGCCCCTCGAGGCGAGTGGGACATCCGGCATGAAGGCCGCCGCGAACGGCGCTTTGAATCTGAGCGTGCTCGACGGGTGGTGGGCCGAGGGGTACGACCCGGCGCTCGGCTTCGCGATCGGGCGCGCGCAGGACTATGGCGACCTCGAAACGCAAGACGCCGAGGACGCCGAGTCCCTGTATCGCGTCCTCGCGGACGATGTCGTGGCCGCGTTTTACGACCGCGACGCGGCCGGCCTGCCCCACGCGTGGATCGGACGGATGAAGCGCTCGATCGCTCGCCTCGCCCCGCGGTTCTCGACGGAGCGCATGGTGCGCGACTACACGATCCGTGCGTACTTACCGGCGATGCGCGAGGCCGACCCGACGCTTGACGAAGAACGGCTATGGGCCCCGTGACACGAACGGCCCCCGAGAGCCGGGGGCCGTTCCATCGAGTCGTTCCGCGAAAAGGTGTTACGGGGTCTTCTTGTCGCTCCGCCGCAGGTTCTGGACCGCGGCCGGTGCCGTGGTGTCCTGCGCCGTGGCGGAGGCGGTCACGGCCGGGGCGACGTTCCCGCTCGCGTCTAGCGCAAAGGCGCTGTAGAGGTAAGTCGTGCCGCTGGTCAGACCGGTGTGCACGAAGCTATCGGCCGATCCTGCGGCTCCCGTCTTCGTCACCACCGCGAATCCATCCACCGGGCTGACCGGGAACTTCCCGTCGGTCCTGTAGCGGATGATCGTCTTGCTGAAGTCGGCGCTCGACGAGTTCGTCCAGTTGAGGGTCACCTGCGTGGTCGCGCCGCTGGCCGTAAACCCGCTGTCGGACGAGGGCGGCGTCTGATCGCCGACGGCTTGCTCGGTCGGTGTGAACGTCGAATCGTCCGTGAGAAGGACACGGTCGATTCGAGCCTGGGCATCCCGTCCACCCAGCTCGAGCGTCGCGAGCCCTGCCGCGAGCGTGTAGGAGCGCCCGGCCACCCACTCCCACTGGCCCGTGACGGACGGGACCATCTGCTGGCGGGCGGCGCCGTTGATCGATTCGTACCAGGTGTCTGAGGTCGCATTGGGCCCATACATGCGCACCCAAAGGCGCCAGCTCCCCGAGGACGGGACGTTCACGCCGAAGGACGCGGTGCCCGCAGGCGACGTCGGGCTCCCGGTTGCGGTTCCGGCCGGGGTGTCGATGTAGCCGCCACCATACGAGCCCGCGACGCCGGTAGCCGAGCGAACCGGCGCGACGAGTGCTCCCGACTCGGCCTCGAAGCGGAGGTAGGTGAACGCGTTGGCGGCCGTGACGAACGTCTTGGTCGGCGTCGAGCTCGCCGCGTTCCCGGCCGAGTCGGCGCTGCGCACGTAGTACTCGTAGGTCGTGGAGGCATCGAGCCCGGCGAGGCCGGTGCTGTGGCTCGTCACGAGCGTCGCGTCGATTGCGGTCTGCTGGTCGGCGGCGTC
>Ga0315273_10001324_pt1 | contig 28043 bp, 28 predicted proteins | sample YL17G02_0_MG_FD_205753 | JGI IMG/M metagenome (GOLD analysis project Ga0315273, IMG submission 205753) | Sediment microbial communities from Yellowstone Lake, YNP, Wyoming, USA - YL17G02_0 | ecosystem: Environmental > Aquatic > Freshwater > Lake > Sediment | place: USA: Wyoming | collected... | reverse complement strand
CGGCTCAGGGCTCAGCCTGACCGGCGCCGAGCCGGCCGCCAGCCGCACCGCGCCATCCCCCACATTCGCCGGGGGCGTCGTGGGCTGGGACCTGGGCAACCTGGCTGTGGGCGACGCCAACGTGATTCAGGTGCACATCCGCGTGAACGCAGTACCGCCGGAAGGCAGCATGGCATTGGCGACGATCACGAGCAACGAACTAGACATCAACCCGGGGAACAACGTCGATTTCGTCGTGCGCAGGCAGGCGTCAGGACCGCGCACCAGCACCTACCTACCCCTGGTCCGGCGCTAGCGCGCAACCGACCGGTCGCACGCTGCCGCGCGAGATTGAGGAGCACGACTGCTCTCCAGGTGATCAGCCTTGCCCAGGGGGTCTGCCGCACGGCTCCCGCGGCCTGCAAGTGACACAGTGTGGCTTAGAGTTACGCTATCTGGGCGGCCGAAGCGGCGGTTCGCTCCAGTGCCGGGGTCTGCCAAATGGGCGAGCGACGCCCGACCTTAACGGATTCGCTGCATTTGGAATTCCTGGAGGAGATCGAAAGCTGATTGCCAACAGCACTCAGGGTCGCACCTGCAGCACAAATCCGTCGCACCCGGTGACTGTGACCTGTTCGCCGACCTCGACGGTCCCTGACTCGGATACGGCCCGCCAGAGTTCCCCATCCATCAGCACCAGCCCTGCCGGCGCCAACGCCTGGCGCACTTTGCCGACATGACCGACCATACCTTCGATGCCCGTGACAGCCGGGCGGCGCTGCGCCATCACGCCCTTGGTGACGACGAAGGCGAAGAAGCTGCCGGTGACCACCGTGAGCGTGATAATCGTCGGCCAGGGCACTTCCATCTCGGGGGTGTTGAACAGCACGAACGCGCCGAGGACGAAGCTCACCATACCTCCCACGGTCAACACGCCATGAGTTGGGGCCTTGATGTCCAGCACGAACAGCACGAATGCCAGGGCGACAAAGCCCAGCCCGACCCAATTGGCGTTCAGCATGCCGAGCGCATAGAACGCAAGCAGCAGGCATATAGCCCCGACGATCCCGGCCAGATAGCCCGAGGGATTAGACAATTCGAAGAGAATGGCATTCAGGCCGATTGTCAGGAGAATAGCCGCCAGCGCGGGGTTGGTGATCATGTTCAGAAACGTCGCTATGGGTCCCATGGGGACCGGCTCAATGGGGCGGCCGCTGAGCTGGAGCGTGACGTCCTTGCCTGCGACACTCACCGTGCGCCCATCGAGCTTGGTCAGCAGATCGGGGACGTCATCCGCCACAACGTCGACGACACCCAGGGCCAGGGCCTCGTCGGCAGTGGCCGCCGCAGCTTCGGCTACGGCTTTCTCGGCCCAAGACACAGCCTTTTCACCCCTGCGCGACGCCAGGTTTCGGATGTCCGCCACGAGGATGTTGGTCAGCTTGGCTTTGAGCGTCTGCGAAAGGTCGGCCCCTTCGTTGCCAACCGGGCTGGCAGCGCCGATGCTAGAGCCCGGCGCCATCGCTGCCAGATGTCCCGCCAGCGTTATGAAAGTGCCGGCTGAGCCCGCGTGGGCGCCGCGCGGCGCTACATAGACAATCACCGGGATCGTGGCGGACGTCATCCGCTGAGTGATTTGCTTCGTGATGTCCACCGAACCGCCCGGGGTGTCGAGCTCGATGACCAACGCCGCCGCGCCAGATGCCTCGGCATCGGAGATCGCGTGGTCCAGGTACTCTGCCAACACCGGAGTCACCGGTCCCTTGAACTGGGCGAGCTTGATAGCTCCGGGGGATTGCGCGCCGGCCTGACCGAAGAGCAGAAGCGCGGCCAGCAGCGCGAACATCCAGGCAGGCCCCTTGCCGAACTCAAACCGTTGTTTCATCGTGTCGCCGCCTTAGCGTTTATACCGCCCCATCAGCTGAGTTTCGGCCACGATGCGGCCCCTTATTGCCGTCTCCAGATCCTTGGCCGTAGCGTTGTTCGAGAGCGAAAGCAAGCCGTCGAGCGCGTAGAGCTTAAAGAAGTACCGGTGCGTGCCGCCAGGCGGACAAGGTCCCCCGTAGCCGTACTTGCGAAAACTGCTGGTGCCCTGCACACCGCCGCCCGGCAAAGTCTTCACCGCCAGCACGCCCTCGGACAGACTTCGCTGCCCGGCTGGGAGGTTGAAGAGCACCCAGTGCACCCAGGTGCCGGCCGAAGCATCGGGATCATCCATGATCATCGCAAACGACTTCACGTCAGCGGGAACATCGCTCCAGGCCAGGGGCGGTGAGACATTCTTACCATCACATGTGTATTGCTTGGGGATCATCTCGCCTTCAGCAAATGCCGGACTCGTGATCTTCATCTGCCCTCCCTGGGAGAGGTTGGTGCCCTTCCCTCCCGCCTGAGGCACACCTCCACACCCGCCAATCCATAGTACAACCACGACGAGAGCGATGCGGACCTGTTGTCCGCCATTCATCCTCCGCCACATCGTCCGTGACTCCCGCTCCTCGCGGTCGTGCCGCAACGGGTGCACGCCGTCTACGCGCGGTAGTGAGCAGCCACGGGTATGCGGCGGCCCATACCGAATGCCTTCGAAGTCACCTTCAGGCCAGGCGCGGCCTGCCAACGCTTGTACTCATTGCGATCAACCGTCCGTAGGACCCAGGCGACCGTGCGAGGGTCGTATCCGTGCCCGACAATTTCAGCCGACGATCGCCCTTCATCGACGTAGAGCTGCAGGATACCGTCGAGAATGTCGTAGGGGGGCAAGGTGTCCTGATCGGTTTGGTTCGGCCTCAACTCGGCGGACGGCGGCTTGTCCAGAGACGCCTGCGGGATGATTTCGTGCTCCCGATTGACGTAACGTGCCAGGTCGTACACCATGGTCTTTGGAACGTCTGCGATCACCGCGAGACCGCCGCTCATGTCGCCGTAGAGGGTGCAGTAGCCGACGGCCAGCTCGCTCTTGTTCCCGGTCGTCAAAACCAGGTAGCCAAACTTATTGGAGAGCGCCATCAACGTGTTCCCTCGAATGCGCGACTGGATGTTCTCTTCAGTTACATCGGGGGCGCGGCCATCGAAGAACGGAGTCAAGGTATCGACGTAAGCAGCGAATACATCGGTGATCGGGATGACCTGGAAGCGAATGCCCAGATGTGCGGCCAGCCGGCGCGCGTCTTCGATGCTCCCTTCGGACGAGTAGGGGGAAGGCATCGAGATTCCGAGCACATTCTCCCGGCCAAGTGCAGTGACTGCCAGGCAGCAGGTGAGAGCCGAGTCGATTCCGCCCGAAAGGCCCAGCACTGTCTGATGAAAGTTCGTCTTGGCTGCGTAGTCGCGAATACCGAGCACCAGTGCCTGATAGACCGACTCGATCAGGGGCTGAGGCTTGTATTCGGCATGCACTGCCCGCGATTCGACGTCGACGGTCTCCACACACTCCGTGAAAGCAGGAAAGACATGGACCGGCCGGCCCGCCCGGTCCAGCATCAAGCTGCGCCCGTCGAAAACCAACTCGTCATTTGCCCCGACCTGGTTCACGAAGATAAGCGGCAGGCCGTGCTTGCGTGCATGACCGCTGAGCAACCGGTAGCGGGTTTGCTCCTTGCCCGTCCAAAAAGGCGAGGCCGAGATGTTGATCAGCACGGTCGCTCCGGCGGCAGCCAGGTCGGCAACCGGGTCGGAATCATAAGGCAGGCGCAGCCAGAGCTCGGGGTCGGTCCAGGCGTCTTCGCAGATGCTTACCCCAAGCACTTCATCCATGTACGGCACAACGGTCCCAGTGGGCGCAGGATCGAAGTAACGCGGCTCGTCGAATACGTCGTAGGTGGGCAGAAGCCGCTTGTTCTGCTGGAACAGCAGCCGTCCGTTGCGCATCAGCAACGCGGAGTTGTACAATCCCTTGCCTGCCTGCCGGTTGGTAGGCTGCGGAACCCCGATCAGGATGCCCGTCTGCGGGAAACGCCCCGAAAGTGCCAGCACACTGGCGACCGCTTCCTGGGTCTGCTGGACAAACCAGGAACGTTCCAGAAGGTCGCGCGGGGGGTACCCGGTCAGGAAAAGTTCCGGAAACACGACCAGATCGGGGACGTTTGTCTCGCCGGCGCAAGCAACAAGGGTCCTCTCGATTCGGCCAAGGTTGCCGGCAAAATCCCCGATCGTCGGGTTGAGTTGCGCCATTGTGATCTTCATCGCTGATTTGCCCGCACATCTCCATTTCTTGTGATTGACTGCATACTCATGCTCATGATAGCATACACCACTGGCAGCGTCAACGAGTTTGCGCTGCGACCCTGGGGCCTATCGGAATGCTGTGACCTACATAATCGACGGCCACAATCTGATCGGCGTGATGCCGGACATCAAGCTGGGCGATCCTGACGATGAGGTGCGGCTCCTGGAACGGCTTCGCTTGTATCGCTCGACCCGTGAAGGACACAGTATCCTGGCTTTCTTCGACGGCAGCGACCTGCCGCCAAACCCGGCGCAAGTTCTGGGGTCCAGATCGCATCGCTTATCCAGCCCGGGGGTCGAGGTCCGCTTTTCGCAGCCGGGAGAGACAGCCGACGATGCGATTATTGCCTTCCTGCAGAGTCAGACGCAGCCCGGCCAGTATGCCGTCATTACCAACGACACGGAGCTGGCTGGGCGTGCACGTGCAGCCGGCGCCAGTGCACTTCGCGCCAGCGACTTTGCCCCAAGACTCGCCCGGCGAAAGCCGCGCCCAAGGGCTGTGAAGTCCATACCGGGCCCGGACCCGCATGCTCCTGAGTTTGCTGACATCTACGAGGGGTTTGTCGCTGCCGAAAAGGAGGCGCGCGGCCTGCACGAACGAGCCCAAACCGGCAATGTGCACTTGATTGAGGCGCTCTACGGCGACGACCTGGAAGCAGCGCTGCGGGCAGCCAGGGAGCTTGGCCAATCGGGCGGTCTAGAGGCGGTGGGGGCGCTTCGCGATGCGCTCACTCACGAAGACGTGCGCGTCCGGGCAGCTTCGTTGCTGGCGTTGGGCGAGCTCGCGTCGCGGGGCAACGCCGTCCCCTCTGCCGTTCAGGGGGCTCCAGATCGAACCAGGGAGCAGAGCGTGCGCCAGGCAATCGTGTCCGAACTGTGCGACCGGCTGCTGAAGGATCGGGGTACGATGGCCCGCGAAGCCGCAGCGCAGAGTCTTGGCCGCATCGGGGCGCGCAGCGCTGAGCGCGCGCTCGAGGACGCCGCACGCAACGATGCAAAAAACAAGGTCCGCAAGGCCGCGCAAGCCGCACTCAACCAGATTCGCGCCAGGCGCTAGCCGGCGCGGCAATGCCGCTATAACACGACCGCCCTGGGGGAACCCCCCAGGGCGGTCGTGTTTCTGAGACTGCAACTCCCGGCGCCGGAGGCACCAGCCTCCTAACAGGGTCGCCCTTAGACCAACGGCAAGCTCCGGCGCATGATCTCGTAGTTCTCCAGCGCCTTGCCCGCGCCCAGGGCAACGCACGCGAGGGGATGCTCGGCCACATAGCATGGAACACCCGTCTCTTTGGTCATCAAGCGAGCGATGTTGCGCAGCAGTGCGCCCCCGCCGCACAATACCATGCCCCGGTCGATGATGTCAGCTGCCAACTCGGGCGGCGTTTTCTCGAGCGTCTGTTTTACTACCCCGACAATCGCGCTCAATGGCTCGGCGATAGCCTCGGTAACCTCCCCGGAAGTGAGAGTGATGGTCTTAGGAAGCCCGGCCACCTGGTCGCGCCCGCGTACCTCCATGGACAACTCTTCCGCCAGAGGCAACGCGCTGCCAATCTGGATCTTGATCTCCTCGGCGGTCTGTTCGCCGATGATCAGGTTGTACTTCTTGCGGACGTAAGAGATGATGGCCTCATCGGTCCTGATCCCACCCACACGCACGCTGCTCCACACGACGATATCGTTCATGGAGACTACAGCTGCCTCCGTGGTGCCGCCCCCGAGATCCACGAGCAAATTGCCTGTAGGCGTGCCAATGGGCAGCCCGGCTCCGTATGCCGCCGCGAGCGGCTCGGGAATCAGGTAGGCTTCCTTGGCGCCCGCTTGCATGGCAGCGTCATGTACCGCCCGGCTCTCCACGCTTGTCACGCCTTTGGGAGTGCTGATCATGACCCGCGGGCGGAACATGCGGTTCCGTCCGATCACCTTACGGATGAAATAGCGCAACATCGCCTCGGTCACAACATAGTCGGCGATGACGCCCTCACGCATCGGCCGGGCCACCTCGATGCTTTCGGGCGTTCTGCCCAGCATATCCCGGGCTTCCTGGCCGACCGCTACAATCTTGTTATCTCGAATGGATATTGCTACTACTGAGGGTTCTCGTAGGATGATACCGCGACCACTGACGTACACGAGGACGTTGACAGTGCCCAGATCGATGCCGATCTGTCGCTCGAACATGCTCACTCCTGTGCTGATCGGATGCAAAGATTATACGCCATAGGCCAACGCGGCGCAAAAACAAAACGTGCGGCGCGCCTTGCGGCGACACCGCACGTGGGTGAATCAGGCTATTATCGAGGATTCACTTGCCCTCGTCGCCGAACTCCTCCATCGCACCGGGCCCGCTTGGGCGCCAGCGGCCACGCCGTGCCACTTTGAGCCGAATCTGGGAGCGCTGCAAGGCCAACTCGAGGCCTGACTTGGCATCCCGCGGAGCCCCTTCGGCGAGCAACTTCTCAGCACTCGCCCGAGCTTCCTCCGCCCGCCGAAGATCGATCTCGTCCGAGCGCTCGGCGGTGCGGGCCAGAATGGTGATTTTGTTGGGCTGAACTTCCATCCAACCCCCGCTGACGGCGAAATACAGGTCGTCCTGGCCCGGCCGCTTGACGATGACCTCCCCAGCAGTTAGCACAGTCATCAGTGGCGCATGTTTCGGCAGAACGCCCAACTGCCCGTCGATGCCTGGTGCGATCACCTCGCGGACGTCATCGGAGAAGACCAGGCGGTCCTGGGACACGAAGTCCAGGCGTGTCGTCAACATGCCGTAATCCTCTTACATCGTGGCCGCGTTCTTCACGGCGTCTTCGATCGTGCCCACCATGTAGAACGCCTGTTCAGGGAGGCTGTCATACTTGCCTTCCATGATCTCTCTGAAGCCGGCCACCGTTTCGGCCACGCGGACGTAGACGCCCGGCCGGCTGGTGAAAGCTTCGGCTACGAACATCGGCTGCGTCAGGAAGCGCTGGATCTTGCGGGCCCGGGCCACGTTCAGCCGGTCTTCTTCGCTCAGCTCTTCCACGCCCAGGATGGCGATGATGTCCTGCAGGTCCCTGTAGCGCTGCAAGGTTCGCTGCACGGCACGGGTCACATCATAGTGTGCCTGCCCGACGACCAGTGGATCCAGGATGCGGCTGGTAGAGGCCAGCGGATCGACGGCCGGGAACAGCCCCTGCTCGGACAACGAACGTTCCAACGTGATGGTAGCGTCCAGGTGCGCAAATACGGTCGCGGGGGCCGGGTCGGTGTAATCGTCGGCAGGCACATAGACGGCTTGCATCGACGTGATCGAGCCGGTCTTGGTCGAGCAGATGCGCTCCTGCAATTCGCCCATGTCGGTGCCCAATGTGGGCTGGTAGCCGACGGCGCTGGGGAGACGGCCGAGCAGGGAAGATACTTCCGACCCCGCCTGCACGAAACGGAAGATGTTGTCGATGAAGAGCAGCACATCCCGGCCCTGATCCCGGAAGTACTCGGCCATGGTGACCCCGGTGAGGCCCACGCGCAGGCGGGCGCCGGGCGGCTCATTCATCTGGCCGAAAACCATGACGGTACTGCTGATCACGCCTGACTCGATCATCTCGTGCCACAGGTCATTGCCCTCGCGGCTGCGCTCGCCGACCCCGGCGAAGACCGAGTAGCCCTGGTGGAATTTGGCGATGTTGTGGATCAGCTCCTGGATGATTACCGTCTTGCCAACGCCGGCACCGCCGAAGATCGCGGTCTTGCCGCCCTTGGTAAACGGGGCAATCAGGTCGATGACCTTGATCCCTGTTTCGAAAACCTCTGCAGCGGTCGACTGCTCGACAAGAGGCGGCGCCAACCGGTGGATTGGATAGTACGTAGTGGCTGCCACCGGTTCAGTGGTGTCGATCGCCGTGCCCAGGACGTTGAAGATCCTGCCCAGGGTCCCTTCGCCGACAGGCACCCTGATCGGCGCCCCGGTGGCGATCACGGGCATGCCGCGCTTCAAGCCATCGGTGCTGGACATGGCTACCGCTCGCACCCAACCCCGGCCCGACTGGCTCTGTACCTCGCAAACCAACTTGCCGCCGTCGTCGAGCGGAATCTCCAGGGCGTCATAAATCGCCGGCAAATCCTCCGGTGGGAAAGCCACATCCACGACCGCCCCAATGATCTGGACGATTTTGCCGGAAGCACCATTGTTAGCCATGTGTGTCGTTCTCCGTGTCTAGGCTTAACTTGCCTGCACCAGCGCAGAGGCTCCGCCAATGATGTCAAGCAACTCTTTGGTGATGGCTTCCTGCCGCGCCTTGTTATACGACAGGGTCAGCGCATCGATCAAGTCGCTGGCTGCTTCAGTAGCATTGCGCATCGCCACCATGCGGGCGGACTGCTCGCTGGCGATCGACTCGTACACCGTCTGCAGGATCTGAACCTCGGTCAGGCCTCGTAAGACCGAATCCAGGATCGCTTGTGCGTTGGGCTCAAATATGTAGTCGGCCGCGACGGGCACTTCGGGCACGGCAGGCACGATCGGCAGCAGTTTCCGGATGACCGGCTCCTGGCGCAGCGTGTTGTGAAAGTCCGTGAATGCCACGTAGACGGCGTCACAATAGCCCGCAATGAAGTCCTCGATCACGACGCTCGCCACCGGGGCAATATCATTGCTGCTCGGCCGGTCACCGATCCCGGTGAACTCAGCTCGCAACGGTGGACCGTGGCGCAGGGTCCAGTCACGGCCTTTCCGGCCAACGGCGACGATGCTCAGCTGTTTCTGCTCGACGTTCTCCCATGTCGCGATCTGAGCGGCCACCTTGCGGAGAATGTTACTGTTGTAAGCTCCGGCCAGGCCGCGATCGGCTGTGACCAGGAGTACTTCGATTTTGCCGACGGCCCGCTGCTGGAGCAGAGGATGTTCGACCGCCTCGGTCTTGCCCAGGCGCGCGATATGGGTCAGCACTTCCCACGATTTCTCAGCATACGGGCGTGTGGCCAGGACTTGTTGCTGAGCTTTGCGCATTTTCGACGCGGCCACCGTCTCCATCGCTTTGGTGACCTTGGCGATGTTCTTGACGCTACGGATGCGGCGGCGGATTTCGCGGGTGCTGGCCATGTCTTATCCCTGGGAAACGAACGTGGCGTTAAAGTCCTGGATCGCCAATTTCAGACCATCGGTCGTGGCTTCATCCAGCCGCTTTTGCGACAGGATGGCACGTCCGATATTCGAGTGGCTGGATTCCATGTAGCGAATGAAGGACTCCTGCCAGGCCGCGATGCGGTCCAACGGCACCTTATCCAGGTAGTTATTGGTCACGGCATAGAACACCATAACCTGCCGCTCCAGGGACATGGGCTGGTACTGGGGCTGCTTGAGGATTTCGGTAATGCGCTGGCCGCGGTCTAATTGGCGTTGGGTAGCCGGATCGAGGTCCGAACCGAACTGGGCAAATGCCGCCAGCTCGCGGAACTGGGCCAGCTCGAGCTTCATCTTGCCGGCCACCTGCTTCATCGCCTTGGTTTGAGCGGCGCCGCCGACACGGCTGACCGACAGGCCGGGGTTCACGGCCGGGCGAATGCCCGCGTAAAACAGGTCGCTCTCCAGGAAAATCTGGCCATCGGTGATGGAGATGACGTTGGTCGGGATGTACGCCGAGATGTCGCCGGCCTGGGTCTCGATAATCGGCAGGGCTGTGAGCGAGCCGCCACCGAATTCCGGCGCCATGCGGGCCGCGCGCTCCAGAAGACGGCTGTGCAGGTAGAAGACATCGCCGGGGTAGGCCTCCCGCCCGGGGGGGCGGCGCAACAGCAACGAGACCTGGCGGTAAGCCTGGGCATGCTTTGAGAGGTCGTCGAAAATGATCAAAGCGTCTTTGCCCAGCTCCATGAACTCCTCGCCGATGGCACAGCCGGCATAGGGCGCAATATACTGCAGCGCTGCAGGCTCCGATGCCGTTGCGGCTACCAGGACGGTGTGCGCCATAGCGCCATGTTTCTCGAGGATCGCGACGACCTGTGCTACCTGGGATTGCCGCTGGCCGATGGCGACGTAAATACAGATAAGATTCTGGTCCTTCTGATTGATGATGGTGTCGATCGCCAGTGCCGTTTTGCCCGTTTGCCGGTCGCCGATGATGAGCTCGCGCTGGCCGCGCCCGATGGGGATCATCGCGTCGATGGCTTTGATGCCGGTCTGGACGGGCGTGTCTACGCTCTTGCGGGACACCACATTGGGGGCGATCCGTTCGATGGGCCGGTAGTTCTCCGCTTCAATCGGGCCCTTGCCGTCAACCGGCTGGCCGACCGCGTTGACTACCCGGCCAATGACGTTCATCCCGACGGGTACGGAGACAATCCGGCCGGTGCTGCGGACAACCTGGCCTTCGGAGATGCCGGTGGACTCGCCCATGACGATGACACCCACAATGTCCACTTCCAGGTTAAATACGATGCCCAGGGTGCCATTCTCAAACTCAACCAGCTCCGATGCCCGGGCGTTCGCCAGGCCCTGGAGGCGCGCAATCCCATCGCCCACCTGCAGCACGGTGCCGACGTCGACCGTGCGCGTGGGTGCCTGGAAGCTCAGGATCTGCTGCTTGAGCTGTCCGACCAGTTCTTCCGTCCGTGCGGCCATCGATTATCCCTTTCCGCAGCGAGCGCGGGGAGTAATGAGTTCAGAGTAAGGCTAGCCTTACGCCCTACTCATCACGTCTCTGTTCTGTGGTCGCGACGCCGAGCGACTGCCGCAAGGCAGCCATTCGCGTCGCCACACTGCCATCCATGAGCTTGTCGCCGACTCGCACAACTAAGCCGCCCAGAATGGCCGGGTCTACCCGGTAGTGCAGATCGAGGCCCATGCCGTACTGAGCTTGAAGTTTGCCCAGCAAAGCCTGGCGCTGAGCCTCATCCAACGGCACAGCGCTGACCACGTCGACGGGCAGCAAAGCTTCTTCGCCGCGCTCGACGCGGCGGCGCAGCCCGGCCGAGATCTCCGGCAACAAATCCAGATCGACGCGCTGCAGGAGCGTGTACAGCAAGTTGCGCACGAGCGGATCGGTTTGGTCGGGAAGCATGCGATCGAGCAATACCTGGCGCTCCGGGAAGTCGACCCCGGCTGCCTGCAGCCGGTCGACCAGGGGCGGATCCTTCGCCAATCCGCCGGCAACGAGATCGAGCGTCGTCAACCAACGCTCCAGAGCAGCCTCGTAGAAGGCATCGACATAGCTTGCCGCGCGGTCCTGCGTGTTCATGGCTTCGCTTCGCCCATTTCTGACAGGAACTGGTCGATCAGCCGGCGCTGGGTCTTCTCATCTACTGCCTGGCCGAGCACGCGCTCTGTGGCCAGCATGGACAGATCGGCGATTTGCTTCTGCACGTCCGCGAGGATCTGGGCTTTCTCCTGAGCGGCCGCCTCGGCGGCCCGCTTCCGGATGTCCTCGGCGTCCCTCCGGGCCTGCGCTTCGATTTCGGCGCCCACCCGCTCGCCGTCCTGCGCAGCTTTCGCGATAATCTCCTGCGCCCGGCGTTGGGACTCGGCGATCTTGCGGTCGTACTCTTGCTGGGCCCGCGCCGCGCTCTCGCGGGCAGCGTCCACATCGGCCATGCTGCGCGCAATCCGGTCCTTGCGCTGGTTCAGCATGCCCAACACCGGCTTGTAGAGGAGGAGGTAGAGCAGAACCACCAACAAGCTGAAATTGACCAGCTGTGAGACCAACAAACCCAGGTTGATGCCTAGCTTATCCAAATGCCAACCTCCTTTTGTCGCCCGACGAACTCGACTCCTGGCAGAGTCGACTAGACGAACTTGACGATCAGAGCGACAACCAGGGCATAGATGGCGATAGCTTCGGCGAAGGCGATCGCCAGGATCATGTTTGTGCGGATCTCGCCGATGGCCTCGGGGTTACGCCCGATCGCTTCCATGGCCCTGCCGCCGATAATCCCGACGCCGATGCCCGGGCCGATGGCCCCGAGGCCGATGGCAAGAGCCGCAGCAAGCGACTTCATCCCTACAACGTCCATTTCTTACTCCCCTTTCGAATTCGGATTGCGGATCGGGCTTATCTGCCCACAATACCTAGTGATGCTCCTCGCTGCCGTGACCGATCGTGGCCAGCGTGAAGAAGACCAGTGCGAGCATCATGAACACGAGCGCCTGGATGAACCCGACGAACACCTCAAGGCCATAGAATGGCAGGGAGGCCACGTACGGGATCAGGAAAGCCACTACGACAAGCAGAACTTCACCAGCGAAGATGTTGCCGAAAAGCCGGAAGCTAAAGGAGACGATGCGGGCAAGCTCGGCAATCAACTCCAGAAACCCAACGAACACCATGATGAGACCCATAAAGGCGCCATCTTTGAAACCGCTGAAATCCACGAACTTCTTGAAGTACGCTAGTTTCTGAGTCTTCACCCCGAAGTATTGAGAAAGCCCCACGGCCACCAACGCCAGCGCCAGCGTGAAGTTCAGATCTGTTGACGGGGGCCGGAGGAACCCGATCAGCACGTAACCTTGCTCCACAGTGGGCGCCTCATGAGCTGTCAGGATCGCGCCATTCGCGACGAATCCCGCCGACCCCGCTTCTTCCACCGCCGGATGCCTGAGGAGGCCGATGGTCCCGACCCCAGGCAAGAGGCCGAACCAGTTGGAAGTGATGACGAACAGGAAAATCGTCATGACGATCGGGAAGAAGCGAGGCGCCCAGGCGCCGGCGACATCCCTCGAGAGGCCATACAAGCCTTCGATGACCCACTCGACGAAGTTGCCGAATCCGCTGGGGACCAGCTCGCCGTTGCTGGCTTGCGCTAGGTCCTTGGGATAGCGTCGCGTCGCCACCCGCGCCAGCACCGCCAGCAGGATCATGACAATCCAGGCGGTAAGGAGGGCATTGGTTACGGCGTACGATCCGATGTGGAAAAGAACGGGGGCCGCCAGGTTGACCTCAGGCGGTATGACCTTGAGGCCCAACAAGCCGGAGATAACAAACAGGGCGATCACCAGGAGCAGAATCACCACGTTGCGGACGGTGAGCAGCTTCTTTAGCACTACCCTTCATCCTCCTCTCCACCCAATTCGTCGCCGGGATTCTCCCGCGCAGCAGAGGGCTGGCCCAGTGCTTCGAGGGCATGAGATGCAATGAGCACGGCGCCAACCGTACTCGCGGCAACGCCCACCAGGCCCCCGATCAGTACGAACCACGGAGCGGTGGCAAATCGGTGATCAGCCCAAAGACCGAGGCCCAGCGGGACCAGCGCGCACAGCGCTATCACCCAGGCCATCCGCACAAATGGGCCGTAGTCATGGATGCCCTTCACCCGCCAAGGCTCCGTTCGCCGCCACTCGCACAGCAGCCGATTATATCAGCTAGGATCAGACGTCGCAAGTTTGCATAGGTTTTTTTTGCCAGCGCAGAGTCTGCCACCTTCGAGGCACGGCTCACCCGATCCTAGCAGATAGGGGGTGTGTGAGTGGTCAGGGGGAATACAATTGGCGTTCTAGTTCTGATAGCGCACGCGACGCCCAATACCACGAGTGCCGCGGCGCTTCATCCTGAACTGGTCCGCCTCGGATAACGGCCGGAGGATCTCGATGGGCACTTCGGCCCGGTTGGCTTCACCCAGAAAGCTGACCAGGATCCGCACACGCTCGGCGGGACCCAGCGGCCCCTGGAAAACCGCCCGCAGGCCTGCCAGCGGACCCGCCTCGATGACGACTTCATCGCCCGGCTTGAACGGATGGCCGGGCAGGCCACCCTGCGCCTCGATCTGCTGCAAACCGGACTCGATCAGGTCAACGGCTTTGTCGGGTACGATCACCGGCCGGCCGGCGAATGACAGAATCCTTCTCAGCCCGGGAACCCAGTTGAGAGTGGTGAGACCGACGGAGGCGAGATCGCACCGGGCGAAGAGGTAGCATGGGAAGAATGGTTTGCTGCGACCCGTCTGCCGGTCGGGGAGCAGCGGCAGGAACGCCGCAATTCCACGCACTGCCAGCGCGCGTACCACTTGCGCCTCGCATCTCGGTTTGGTGTACAGCGCGTACCAGGCGTCCATGAAGTCCCCTGGGGCGACAGGCACGGGTGTACCACTCGCCGGGCGGATCAGTTCTTGTGCAATGGCTGCATGCAGACGCTCAGGATGGTAGCATGCGGGAGTAAGGATGTCAAAGAACCCATGCAGAGAACCCATGCAGAGCAAGTGTTCACCGTTCGGCCGCGCCTGGCCCTCACCCCCTACCCCCTCGCCCGTCGTTCAGGAGAGGGGGCAACGTCCGACACTGGCGTTCTGGGGCCGCCAAGCGGCCCCAGAACACTCACATAGGGTACCCGTCCCCAAACAAAGACGTAGGGGGCGGGGTGGACGGGTTGAGGCATTGTTGTGCAACTGTGAACACTTACTTCGCGGAGCTGTCATCCACGCATTCGAATGGCAATGCAACTTCGTCATTGCGAGCTCCGTCCGGCGTGGTTTTCGCCGGACGGGACGAAGCAATCTCTTGGCGGGTTATCACGCGAGAGATTGCTGCGGCCCTTCGCAATGACTGTCATGGCCCAGGCGCATGCCGCCGAGGCGGCGGCATCGGGAACTCGCAACCCTGGCACCGCCCGCCAGGGCAGGTGAGACGAGTGCAAGGAAGTCGTTCCGCTCGCAAAATAGCATGGCCCCGGAAGCGATAGGCGTGATCTAGCGGCAGTGCTATAATGTGCGGGCTCGCCGGACCGTGTCTCAAGGCGCTCTGTCAAGACCGCCGGCAGCAGCACCCGGCGAAACTCAGACAACCTGGATCCCGAGAGATGCCTGTCCTACGCGTGCTGTTGCTGTCGGCAGTCGGCATCAGTGTCAATCCCTACATCGGTTTGCTCCAGCAGGGCCTGATGGCCGCCGGAGCAGAAGTGCGCCGGCTGCAACGGCTGGATCCGGCCGATCTCGACGCGACCCGCCTCGACGTAGTGCATTTGCACTGGTTGGAGCGCTATGACCTGCCGCCGGCGATTGACGCGCCCTGGCGAAAAGGCGCGCGCGGGCTGCCCCAACGCGCTGCGCGCAGGCTGTGGGAAGCAGCGGGCAATCACCGGGCGCTCTATCAGCTCCGGCGACGGCAACGCCTGGGCCGCCTGTTCGGCCAGTTGCGGGCCTTCCAGTCCGCCGGCGGCCGGGTCGTGTACACGGTCCACAACCTGGACCCGCATGAAGACTCCGGCGCCGCCGACCGGTGGGGCACGGGGCGCCTGATCCGCCTGGCCGACGCCGTGCACGTTCATGACGCCGGTACCGCCCATGCCCTCGCCGATCGCTACGGGCGAAGCAGCGGAGTCGCAGTGATCCCTCACGGCCACTATCTCGATGCCTACCCCAACACGGTCAGCCGCGACGAAGCCCGGGTATCTCTGGGCCTGCCGCCGAAAGCCTTTGTGTACGTCACATTGGGGCTGATGCGCCCCTACAAGGGCCTCGAGGAGCTGCTCCCCGCGTTCAAGCGCATATCCGAGCCGGACGTGAGGCTGGTACTTGCCGGCAAACCGGCGCCCGACGACTACGCTCGGGCGCTGGCTCAGCTCGCCGGCGGCGATCCGCGTATCCTGTTATTACCCCGGTTCGTCAGGCCGGACGAGGTACAACGCTATCTGAACGCTGCGGACGTTTGCGTGCTGCCCTACCGGCAGATCACGACCTCCGGCGCGGCGCTGCTGGCCTTCTCGTTCGGCCTTCCGGTGATTGCGCCGGCCATCGGAGCGTTCCGGAACCTGGTCGCAGGAAGACGCGGCATCCTCTATGAGCCCGGCGATCCCGGCGCGTTGGAGAGGGCACTGGAGCAGGCGCGCGGGACTGACTGGCGAGGGGCACGCGACGAGATAAGAGGCTGGGTGGCGCAGTTCGATTGGGCCGGTATCGGGCGCCAATTCGTGGAGCTGTACAAGGGCGTGCACGACGGTTGATGGCTTCGCGAGAATGCAGCGGGAACGAATCCCCGTTAGGGGATTGAAATTTCTGATGCGGCGGGTGCTGGCAGCCTGGACGGCCCTCAGCCGCTCCGCCGCGCTCCCGAGTCCAGGTGATTCTGCTCGCGAGATCGAGTGACGCTTGCGCGGGCGGGCAACCTGGGGTACGATACCCACCAGCGCAGAACCCTCCAACCCTCTTATCCGTCTGCACTGCATGTGCAGGCCAGGTGCACTGCTAGCCCGAAAGGTTGCGAGCCTTGTCGTCGTCGACACTGCCTCGGCGCACCCTCTCCGGTCCGGCGAGGCCAGCCGGACGGCCCAGCCGCGCGCCGCCGCTCGGCGGAGCCACCCCTGTTCCCGCGCCGGGCGGTCCCGCACCTAGCCCGCCGGTCTGCCTGATCGCCACTCTCGGGACTGTGCCACAGGTCGTCACGCTGGCGCTACAGGCGCTGGCCGCCACCGAGGCGATCCGCGAAGTCCTTGTTATCCATACATCCCCTTCTTACCCGCGCATCGGCGAAGCGGTCGCTCGCCTGGACACGGCCTTCGCCGCCGACGAGCGCCTGGCGCCCTGGCGGGATTGCTACCGGCGCATCGCCATCGCCGGCCGGGACGGGCCGGTGCCCGATCTCCTCTCGCCCGACGACTTCGCCGCCACCCTCGCCGCCCTCTATGGCGCCGTGCGAGACGCGAAGCAAGCGGGCTTCCGCGTGCACCTGAACGTGTCCGGGGGCCGCAAGCTGATGGCGCTGTGCGGCACGACTGCGGCGCAGCTGCTCTTCGACGAGGGCGACCGCCTCTGGTATCTGCAGTCCAGCCGCGCGCTGGTCGCCGGGCGTGACCTCTTCGCTGCCGATCCGGCGGACGTCACCATGATCCCCATCCCTTTGATGCGCTGGTCGCCGGCGCCGCCGATCCTCACCGGTATTGCGTTAGCCGGCGACCCGGTGGCCGCGCTGACCTGGCAGCAAGAGCGGCTGGCCGCGGCCAGGCGCCGCTTCCTGGAGCACGATCTGACGCCGGCCGAGCGTGAAGTAGCCGTGCTGGCAGTCCGTACCGGGGATACGGCGTCTGAGATCGCCGCCCGGCTGCACAAGAGCCCGCGGACGGTCGCGCACCAGCTCGAAGTCATCTACCAGAAGCTGCGCCTGTTCCTCGAAGTGCGCGACGATGTGCGGGTGGACCGGCACACGCTGATCGCGGAGTTTGCGGGGATGATGCCGCCGGACGATGGCTACCCGCGCCCGCGGCTCGAGCGCGGCGGGAGCTGAGCGCACAAATTGGGCCGGATTGCCCATGTGCGCGCGCCAGAGAATGGGTAGAATGGTCTGAAGCAGGGCGCGCCGGAGAGGGCGCTACCTGGCCGGGCGAAAGGAGTCGAGCATGGGAGAATCCACCTACCTGCTGGCCCTCGCAGGGCTGCTCCACGACGTTGGCAAGTTCGCCGTGCGTGCCGGGGCGCGCGGCACGCGCACGTGGGACCAGGATGCGCAGCGTGACTTCGGCCACTACCACGCACTCCTGACCGCGGACTTCGCCGGCGAGTACGTACCCGAGGCATGGCGCGTGCCCGTCAAGAACGCAGCGAGCAACCATCACCGCCCGCTGGGGCGCGCCGACCGCATCCTGGCGCTTGCCGACCGCCTTTCCTCCGGCGAGCGCGACCCCCTGGCGGCCGAGGATCGTGCAGCCCAACCGCGCCAGCTCCTGTCGATCTTCTGCTCGGTGACGGCCGACGAGATGAAGGCGCCCGGCGGTGCCTACTGGCCGCTGGAACCGCTCCGCATCGACGAGAGCGTCCTTTTCCCCGGCCCACCGCTGCCCGACGAGAAGGTATGGCAGGCTTACGACGGGCTGTGGGGCGTCTTCCGGCGCGAGGCGTCGCTGCTGCGCGACGCCCACTCCGACGGGGGCGACCTGGCCGCCTATGTCGAGAGCATGTTGCTCCTTCTGCAGCGTTACACCAGCTGCATGCCTTCGGCGTACTACAAGAGCAAGCCGGACATCAGCCTATACGACCACTGCCGGATGACTGGGGCGCTGGCGGCCGTGCTGGACGGCGGCGGGCTCTCGGACGAAGCGATGGAGCGGCTCGTGCGGTCGACGGACTCCTCGGAAGATGTGGCGATGCTCGTGGGCGGGGACCTGAGCGGAGTGCAGGACTTCATCTACACAATCACAGCCCGGGGGGCCACAAGCTCCTTGCGCGGGCGATCGTTCTACCTGCAACTGTTGACCGAGGCGGCGGTGCGCTTCGTGCTGCGCGGGCTGGACCTGCCGTCGACCAACGTGATCTACACCGGCGGCGGGAACTTCTATCTGCTGGCTCGCCCCGGCGATGGGGAGCGGCTGCTGGAGATCCAGAGGGCGATCAGCCGGGTGCTGCACCGGCACCACCAGGGCGACCTGTACCTGGCACTGGCTTGCCGGAACCTGACAGCCCGGGATTTCTCCGGGCGCCGGATCACCGTGGCCTGGGAGGCGCTGGGGGGCGATCTGCTGCGGGCCAAGCTGCGCCGCTTCGCAGAACTCGGCCCGGACCTCGCCGGTCTCTTCCTGCCGCGAGGCCACGGCGGTAACCAGGACCGGCAATGCCAGGTCTGCGGGGCCGAACACCCCCTGACGGAGGCCATCGAGCGCGAGGAGGCAGAGCCGGTCCGCAAGTGCCCGGCGTGTCTCGGCTACGAGGGGCTGGGCGAGGACTTGCGCCGGGCCAGGTTCCTCGTGCTCGACGAGATCGCCCCGCCGCCGGCCGTCGCGGATGAGGGCGCGCCCGAAGCAGGCACGTGGGAGGACGTGCTGGAGGGGCTGGGGATGCGAGCGGCGGTGTACGAGAAGGCCCGGGACCTGCCTGCCGAGGGCAAGGCCCGGCGGGCCCTCCTGGCGCTGGACGACGCGGCGCTGGAGGAGTTGGGGCCCGGCCCGCGCACTTCTACCGGCCGGCGCCTGCTCGTCAACGTGACCCCGATCCTCACCGGCGAGGAGGTCGGCGCCCTCAAGGCCAAGGGGGTCACCGGCCTGCCGGCGCCGGGGGCGACGAAGCCGTTTGACGTGTTGGAGCGGCACTCGGAGGGGATCGAGCGACTCGGGGTCCTGCGCATGGACGTGGACAACCTGGGCAGGCTCTTCGCCGAAGGCCTGGAGACGCCTACCCTCTCGCGCGTGGCTGCGCTGAGCGGAGCCATCAGCCTCTTTTTCGAAGGCTGGGCCGCCGAGCTGGCGCGCCGTCACAACCGCGACGGCGGAGCGGAGCACGACCGCGTCTACAGCATCTACTCGGGCGGAGATGACCTGCTCTTCGTCGGGTCCTGGGATGCGGTCGTCGAGTTGGCCCGGGAGCTACGCTCGGACCTCGGGCGTTACGCCGCCGGCCATCCGGGGATCCATGCCAGTGCCGGCATCGTGCTTGTCGGCGGCAAATATCCGCTGGCGCAGGCAGCGCAAGATGCCGCCAACGCCGAGGAACAAGCCAAGAGTCTCAGATGGTTCAAGGACGGTCAAGTTAGGCACAAGGACGCCATCTGCTTCCTGGGCCAGGCGCTGCCGTGGGAGCGTTTTGGCCTCGGGCCGTGCGGGCCGGGCGTGGGGGATGCGCATGCGCTGATGCACCGCCTGGTTGCCCTGGTTGGGGAGGGGAACGGCGGCGCGCCGCAGGCGCTGATCCGCCAGCTGACCGGCCTGTACGCACAATAAGAGAAGGCCGACCGGAGGCGGCGCGACGCCGGGGAGGATCTGAACAGCCAGGGCGCCGAACAGGCGCTTTGGGGGCCCTGGATGTGGCGCGCCGTCTACAGCCTGTCCCGGATGGCGTCGCGGACGGGGAACGAGGACGTCCGCGCGTTGCGCGACCAGCTGCAAGAAGATCGCTTCCGCAGTATGCCCTGGATCGGCCTTGCCGCGCGCTGGGCTGAGTTGCTCTTGCGGCGATAACGTGGGCGGATGCGCCCGAGTGCATTGGAACAGCAGTGTAAAATCCGACACGGGAGGATAGCATGGCACCGATACCACCCACCGATATGCGCACGATCATCGCAGATGCCGACGGCGCCGAGATAGTCGTCAGGTGCGCCGAGCAGGTCGGCAAGGCTCTTGCCGATTCAAAGCTGACAACTAGCCAGATCCGCGCCCTGTTCGGGGAAGTGCGCCAGATCCAGGCCCAATGGAGCATCGGCGGGGAGAGCCGCCAGAAAGCCAAGCGGCGCTTTGTGCTGCTGAAACCGAAGATGGCCTACCGGGCCCGCAAGGAACGCAACAAGGCCGTGGAGGACCTGGTCAATGTCCTCAACCCCGCGCTGGACGAAGTCCTGCGAGAGAAGGACGACGCCAAGCAAGAGGCCAACTTCGGGCGGTTCGTGGAGTTCTTCGAGGCCATCCTGGCCTACCACAAAGCGTACGGCGGTAACTGAGCCCTGCGCGCGACCTGTGTCAAAGGAGCAAACCATGGATAGGCAGATTGAACTCAAGGGGCGAGTCTTCCTCAAGTTCGACGTCCAGGCCGTCACCGGCCTTCACATCGGCGGCACCGAAACAGGCATTGAAATCGGCGGGGTGGACAAGACGGTAATCCGCGACCGGCTGACCAACCGGCCCTACATCCCGGGCTCATCACTGCGCGGAAAGATGCGCAGCCTGCTGGAGAAGTATCACGGCAAGGTGCAGAACCAGCGCATCGGCCAGGGCTACATTCATTCCTGCCAGGATTCCGACGTCTATGCTACTTGTGAGGTCTGCCAGGTGTTCGGCGTGCCCGGCGAGCGCAGCTTTGGCGGCCCCACCCGGCTGATCGTGCGCGATGTGCCAATGACTGACGGAAGCGCCGCTAAGCTGGAGACAAGCCGCACCGACCTGCCCTACACCGAGGTCAAAACCGAGGTCTCGATCGACCGCGTGACCTCTGCGGCCAACCCGCGGCAAATGGAGCGTGTGCCGGCCGGGACCGCCTTCGGCCCTGCCGAGCTGGTTTACGGCATCTACAGCGGCGGCGATTGCGACCCCGGCCAGGACGTCGAGCGCCTGAAGGTGGTCGTCGAGGGGCTGCAGCTCCTGGAGGACGATTATCTGGGCGGGTTGGGCTCGCGCGGGTCGGGCAAGGTGCGCCTGCAGGGGATCGAGGTGAGCGTGCGCGGCCGCGACAACTTCCTGGGCGCGCCCACCAGGCTCGGCGACTACCAGGACTTGGCCGGGCTTGCCGCTGCCCTCCCGACTCTGCTGGGACAGGTGCGCCAGCAGATGGGCTTGCCCTGAGCCGGGCCGGCGACCGCCGGCCTGCGCCCGGATAGTCCCCCTGTGGGGCTGAAAGGAACGGCCCATGTTCGAACTGACACCCTACTCGCTCGCCTTGCGCAGCGGCCTGCATATCGGCACACGCGGGATCAACCTCGAAGAGGCCGGCTCGTATGTGCCATCCGACACCCTGTTCGCCGCGCTGGTGGACGCCTGGAGGCGCGCCGGCGGCGACGCGGCAGGCTTCGCGGCGCCGTTCGCTGCCGATCCGCCCGCCCCGCCCTTTCTGCTCACCTCGGCGTTCCCATATGCCGGCGCGGTTCGCTTCTACCCGATGCCGGCCAACCTGGGCACAATCCTGGGCGAGGACACACTGCGCCCGGCCGGCAAGGCGATTAGGCGCATCGGCTACCTGTCCGAGGCGCTATTGGCGGCGGCGCTGGGCGGCGGCCGCCTCGACGGCGAGATGTTCCCGGCCGACGTGGCCGCCGAGCCGGACCGTGGCGCAGCCCTGCAGGGGGGCAGCCTCTGGCTTAGCCTGGACGAGGCGGCCGGACTGCCGGCGGCGATGCAGCGCCGGCCAGGGAAGCGCCACGCCCTGCGGCGCCTGAGCGTCTGGAGCACGGACCGCGTGACGCGCGTCACCGTGGACCGCATCGGCTCAGCCGCCAACATTTACCAGGCCGGCCGGGTGACCTTCGCCGCTGATTGCGGGCTGTGGTTCGGCGTGGCGTGGGTCCGGCCCGACGCGGAAGCCGCCCCTGGCGGGGTTACTTATCGGCAGGCGTTCGACCGGGCCCTGGGAGTGCTGCAAGACGAGGGGCTGGGCGGCGAGCGTTCTACCGGCTACGGCGCCTTCAGCAGCCGGACGGAGACGCCGGTGAAGTTCGACACACCTCAGGCGTGGATGCCGGCGCTGCTTCTCAGCCGGTACCACCCGCGGTCCGGCGAGCTCCCCGGCGCCCTGACGGGCGAGGGCGCGGCCTACGGGCTGGTTACCGTGGGCGGGTGGCTGGCCACCCCCGGCGGCCCTGCCCAGCGGCGCAAGCGGCTCTGCTTCGTTCGTGAAGGCAGCATAGTCTGCCCGCCGGCCTACCCTGCCGGCGACGTCGTCGACGTGAGGCCGGCGTATGAAAACCCGGCCGGCGACGTGCCGCACCCTGTCTACCGCTACGGCCTGGCGCTGGCGCTGCCGTGGCCGTCCGCCCCTGCAGAGCAGGGGCAGGAGGCGCACCATGCTTGATTACGCGATGTTTGCGGTCAAGGTGACCACGTTGACCCCGCTGCACATCGGCAACGGGCGGGAGCTGCTGCACGAGTACGACTACGCCATCCGCAACGGGCGCACCTGGCGCATCAACGAGGACGCGCTGCTCGATGCCCAGCCGTTGGACGACCCGCGGGATGCGGAGCGGCTGGCGGTCACACCGCCCGCCCAGCTGCTGACGAAGCCCGAGGAGTTCCGGCCGGATAGTCCCTTCTTCCGCTATGTCATCAAGGGTACGCCGCGCTCCTCGGCGCATGGAGCAGTGCTGCGCGAGCAGATCAAGGACCCGTTCGACCGCATCTACTTGCCCGGTTCCAGCATCAAGGGCGCGCTGCGCACGATGCTGGGTTGGTACGGCTGGGAGCAGCGCAAGGAGCGGCCCGAGATCCGCCGGCTGGGCCGCAGCGCAAAGTGGGCTGCCACGGAGTACGAGCACGCGATCTTCGGGCGGGATCCCAACCATGACCTGATGCGGGCGCTACAGGTCAGCGACAGCTCGACCGCCGCCGCCGACCGCTTGCTGATCCTCAACGCCCGGGTTATGGGACGCGGCGGCAAGATGGGCTCGCCCATCGAGGTCGAGGCGATCCGGTCCGACACCGCCTTCGAGCTGAGCATCAAGCTCGACCGGGCGCTCTACTCCGACTGGGCCGGGCAGAACCGGCTCGTGGGCGGCGAGTGGCTCGAAGAGCTGCCGCAGATCGCGCGCGCGTACATGGACGAACGACTTAATCAGGAGGTCAAGTGGTTCGAAGCCATCCCAGGCGCGCGACAGGTGGCGGACTTCTACCGCCAATTCGCCCGGACGACTCTCGGAAGGAACGCCTTCCTCGTCCAGGCCGGCTGGGGCGCAGGGTGGGACGCCAAGACTTTCGGGTCCCGACTGACTGCGGATGGGGCCTTCATGGAACGCATCATCGTCGACTACCGGATGGCCAAGGGGGCGCGCCGGACAGGCGACCCGTTCCCCAAGAGCCGCCGGGTGGCCGTGTCGTTTAACGAGCGCGCCGAGTCGCCGGCCGCGCCGCTGGGCTGGCTGCATGTGGAGATGAAGGAGCGCTAAATGAGGCTGCTTACCTTCCTCGGCGTCGGCAACTACCAGCCGACGGCCTACGCCTGGCAGGGCCGGGAGCACGTGAGCGCCTATGCTCCCGTTGCATCGTGCCGGTTCCTGGGGCCGGACTGCCTGACCGTCTTCCTCACCGAGGAAGCGCGGCAGGAGATATTCGATGCTTTTCTTGCCGACCTCCCGCCGGGGCTGACCGTTCAGGCGCTGTCGATCCCGCTGGGGCAGAACGAAGCTGAGCTGTGGCAAATCTTCGACCAGGTGAGCGGCGCAGTGGCGCCCGGCGAAGAGGTCGCCTTCGACATCACCCACGGGCTGCGCTCCTTCCCGCTGGTGGGACTCCTGGTCGCCGCCTTCCTCCGGTCCGGGCTGCACACGCCCTTGCGGGCGGTGATGTACGGCGCATACGATGTGCGCGACCGTTCGGTTACGCCCAATCGCACGCCGATGTTCGACCTGACGCCGATGCTCTCGCTGCTGGAGTGGGCAGCGGCGGCCGACAGGTTCAACCGGACCGGCGACGCCCGCTACATGGCATCGCTGCTCAAGCAGCAACAGAAGAAGCTGGCGCTGGCGGCCGGGGCCGACAAGTCCGGCCTGGCGAGCGCCGGGGCACTAGGGGGCCTAGCCGACACGCTGACCGAGGTCTCGCAGAGCCTGCGTTTGATCCGCCCGCACCAGGCGATGGAGCAGATAGCTGGACTACCGTCCCGAGTACGGCGGGCGCGGCCGGTGCTGGAGAGATCGGCCGCCGCGCGACCGTTCTCGCTGCTCCTCGATAGCGTGGAGAGCAACTTGGTGCCGCTTGGACTTCAGACGCCGGCCAGCTCGCGACTGGCGGGGGAGGGTCTCAGGCGCCAGCGCGCCATGATCGCCTGGTACAGGGAGCGCGAACAGTGGATGCAGGCCGTGACCCTGGCCCGCGAATGGCTTGTCGGCTGGACCCTCTTCCAGTTGGGACGACCGGACCTTTTGGACAGAGGCAATCGTGAATATGCTGAAGACGCCCTCGGCCGGGGGGCCGGCGCCCTTAAGCAGACCGGCGGGGCAGGGCCGTTCGTGCCGGCTGACCTTGAAGACCTGCCCGATGCTGAGACAGTGATCAAGCTGTGGTCTGACCTGACCAAGGCACGGAACGACATCAACCACGCCGGCATGCGAGACGACGCCGGCAAGCCCGCCGGCCTGGTGGCCATGATTCGGGCCTGCGTAGCGCAGCTGGAAACCCTGCCGATCCGAAACGGGGCAGCATAAATGATCCTGCTCAACTTCTCCCACCCGCTCACCGCTGCCCAGGCGGACCAGCTCGCGGCGCTGGCGGGCGAGCCGCTCGAGCGCACCGTCGACCTGCCCGTGCAGTTCGACCCCGGCGCCCCTTTCGAGCCGCAGCTGCGCGCCCTGGCGGCGGCCATCCCGCTCTCACCTGCCGAGCTGCAGACGCTCCCGCTCCTGGTCAATCCGCCGGCGCTCAACTTCATCACCGCCGTGCTGCTGGCTCATTTGCACGGGCTCATGGGCTATTTCCCGCCGGTGATCCGGCTGCGCCCGGCGGCGGGAAGCATGCCGAACCGCTTCGAGGTGGCCGAGATCCTGAACCTGCAGGCTGTGCGCGAGGCCGCGCGCACGTCGCGCTTCGAATGAGGGGCCGCCCATGTCATCACCCGACCTCGTATCGATTGTATTGATCCTGCGCGCCGCGCCGGAGGCCGACCCACTCCTCGAAGCGCCGCCGTGGTGGGGCCGGGCGTCGCACGCCCTGGCCCTGGCCGCCATCGGCCGGGACGACCCGGCGCTGGCAGCGGTGCTGCACGAGGGGGACGGGCCGCGGCCCTTCACCGCCTCGTCGCTCATGGGCCGCTTTCCCGGCCGGCGCGTCGATCCCGCCGAGGCGTACACACTGCGGCTGACGGCGATCCAGGCGGCGCCGGCCGCCGCTCTGCTGCGCGCAACCACTTCGGGCGGGGCGCTGGCGCCCGGCGGGCCCGTCGACCTGGACCACCACCTCTTCCGAGTGGAGACGGCGCACCTCGCGGCCGAGGCTCACCCCTGGGCTGGCACGACCGGTTACGCCGAGCTGGCCGCGGCGCGCCTGGTGGGGCCCGAGCCGCCCCCACGCCAGATATCCTTCATTTTTACCAGCCCGACCGCCTTTCGCTCGCAGGAGCGCCACATCCCCGTGCCGCTGCCCGACCTGACCTTCGGCAGCCTGCTCGATCGCTGGAACGCCTTCTCCAGCATCGCGTTCCCCGCCGAGACAAAGCGGTACGCGGCCGAGTGCCTGGCCATCAGCCGCTATGAGCTAGCCACGCGGCCGGTGCAGGGCAAGGAGGGCGGGTTGCGCGTGGGCGCCGTGGGGCGGATCACCTTTACCGCGCTCAACTACGACCGCTACTGGATGAGCGTGCTCGGTGCCCTGGCCGGGTTTGCCCTCTACGCCGGCGCAGGCATCCAGACGACGGCGGGGCTGGGGCAGTGCAGGCAGATGGTGGACGACTGGTGATTGCGGATTGCGGATTGCGGATTGCGGATTGCCGGGTGACGGCCGGTTGCTCCGCAGTCGATGATCGACCGCCGGCCGCCGGCCGGCAGTGCGAGAGGTGTCCATGCCGCCCGTGTACGTGGTCCAGCAGGGCGCCCGGCTGCGCATCGACAACCGCCGGCTGCAGGTGGAGCGGGAGGGGGAGGTGCTGCTACAGATGCCGCTGGCGCAGGTGTCCGAGGTCGTGCTCTTCGGCAACATCTCGCTGACCACGCCGGCAATCGACGCGCTGCTGGAGCAGGGCACCGAGGTCGTGTTCCTGACGAGCGGCGGCGACTACCGCGGGCGCCTGGTGGGCGGCATCACGCCGCATGTGCCGGTGCGCAGGGCGCAGTACCAGCGCGCCGAGCAGCCCGACTTCGTTCTGAAGATGGCGCAAGGCTTCGCGGCCGCCAAACTGGCGCATCAGCGGGCGTTGCTCCAGCGCCACAATCGCGAGCGCGGCGACCCCGAGATCGCCGCGGCGATCGAGCAGGTGGGCGCGGGGCTGGGGGGGATGGGACGCAAGACGGCTCTGGCAGCGGTGCGCGGCGCGGAGGGGGCGGCGACCGCGGCCTACTTCGGCGGGTTGCGCCGGCTCCTCGGGCCGGAGTGGCGCTTCGAGCGCCGCGCGCGCAGGCCCCCACCCGATCCGGTGAATGTCCTGCTGTCGTTCGGCTACACGCTCCTGGGGCAGGTCGCCGTCGGCGCGGTGCAGGCCGTGGGGCTGGACCCCTACCTCGGCTTCCTGCACGAGCTGGCCTACAACCGGCCGGCCCTGGGGCTCGACCTGCTGGAGGAGTTCCGCCCCGTGGTGGACGGGGTCGTTTTGTGGTGCTGCAACGGGGGCCAGGTGACGGCGGACGACTTCACGCCTGGACCGGCGGACCGGCCTGTGGTACTATCGGAGGCGGGTCAGCGGCGGTTCCTGGGGGCCTTCGAGCAGCGCATGGCGCAGACCTTCACGCACCCGGCGCGCGGGTTGAAGTATCCGCTGCGGCAGTGCGTGGTCGAGCAGGCCCGGCAGATCGTCGAGAGGGTGCGGGCGGGGCCGCCCGGCTACACGGGCATGGGCTTCCGCTGATGGCCGCGCCGGCATTCTACGTCATCGCCTACGACATCGTCGACGACAAGCGGCGGCTCAAAATCGCCAAGTGCCTGGAGGCGGTGGGCGAGCGGGTCCAGGCGAGCGTCTTCGAGGCTTACCTGACCGCCGCGGAGCTGGAGAAGGTGCAGAAGAAAGTGGGCAAGCTGTTGAAGGCGGAGGAGGACAGCCTGCGGGTCTACTTCATCTGCAGCGACTGCCGGGGCAAGATCAAGACCTCGGGTCGCGGCAAAGTGACCGAGCCGCCGGGGGTCAAGATCGTATGAGGGCCCGAGAGGGGCTGAGGAGGCGTTTGCGCACCCCCGTCCCGTTTTGGCCCCGCGAGGCCCTCGTTCGGAGGGGGGTCCGCAACGCCCGAGCAGGTTCCCAGGAACGGGCTCTTTTCGGGAGGCTGGACCCTATTACCGGCACAGTCCGGGCGGAGATTGGCCATGTAGTCCGGAATAGAGCTCCTCAGTTCCCAGGGGAGAGCGTTTTCCGGGAGGGGCAAAGACGGTATCCAAATCATCGAATGCCCGAGAGGGTATTAAGACAGCCAGAACCAAGCGAAGTAGCTATGCTTGCACATAATCCAAATCATCGAATGCCCGAGAGGGTATTAAGACACGGAACATGTCGTTCATGCCTTCTACTGGCTGATTGGATCCAAATCATCGAATGCCCGAGAGGGTATTAAGACGTTGCGGAAATGACAACTCAGTGCCCACTACAATCGCATCCAAATCATCGAATGCCCGAGAGGGTATTAAGACCTACGA
>Ga0315273_10001323_pt1 | contig 28050 bp, 31 predicted proteins | sample YL17G02_0_MG_FD_205753 | JGI IMG/M metagenome (GOLD analysis project Ga0315273, IMG submission 205753) | Sediment microbial communities from Yellowstone Lake, YNP, Wyoming, USA - YL17G02_0 | ecosystem: Environmental > Aquatic > Freshwater > Lake > Sediment | place: USA: Wyoming | collected... | reverse complement strand
CTCATGATCAATCACCCAACAATCCGCCGCCGCTATCGATCTTTGATCTTTGGCCTGAAGATGCGAAGTATATTCCGCATTGCTTAAAGAGCGACCTGTATTGTTGAGGCGCCCCGTTGCGGCTAACAAATATATTATAGGGTTTTCTGAAATAATCACATAAGCAGTTACCAAATGCTGCCTATAGAAATGTGCCTATATATCTGGGCTATCTGGTTGCGGGAATAATATGTTGCACTGTTTGGTTGGACAGCAGCCACATAAGTAGGCAGGGGAGGTAGTTAGCCGGGCATCACCGAAGAACAGCTATCTCAGGTGTTGGATCGACAGATTCTATTTGGACCCAATAAAACCTCTCGCCCAGGCGGCGGCGCGCTCCAGTTCCTGGTCCGCCAGAGGACCTTTGGTGCCGCCCACGAAAAAGCCCTCCGGCGGCGCTATTGGGGTGCCGCCGCATTTGGCGAGTTTGGCGGCGATTTTCTCTGCAGCATAGCCGAAGATCTTGACCCATTTCGCCTTGAGTCGGGTGTCTACCGCCGCCACCTTGACGTTTTTCAGCGAGGAGGCGGGGATGCTCTTGAGGAAGCTCAACATCGTTTCGGTGGGCCTTCCTCCCATGGTCGGAGAAGCCACGATGAGAAGTTCGGTTTTGTTCAGAGCCCCGGCGCTGGCCTCTGCTGCGCGTACTTACGTTCACCTCACCGCCGACCGCCGCACCGATGGCTTTAGCCAGCTTTTCCGTATTTCCGTAGGTCGAGTCATAGACGATCAATGCTTTCATGAAGGTCTCCTTTGAGACGAAGGCAGAGTATCGGGCCGCGAGGTGTCGCCGCAACAGGCTACCTGGCGGATATCGTTGCGCAACATATAGGAGTATATAACGGGGCTGGGGCGGCGTAAATGCTAGAAGCAGCGTAAGGACTTGCTTTGCTGCGGAGAGGACTTGAACCTCCATGCGGTAACCCGCACTAGCCCCTCAAGCTAGCGTGTCTACCAAATTCCACCACCGCAGCGGCTAAGGATAATGATAGCGGGGGGCGCGTGGCTGTGTCAATTGCCGCGTTTCTCTTCTCCTGCAAAAATCTGGACACTATCGGGTGGGCGGGCAGGGTTGCTTGCCACGCGGTCCCGGGATGCGGTATTTTGGAGGCACCATGGCGCGCAGGGTTGTCATCATGGGGGCCGCGGGGCGCGACTTCCACAACTTCAACGTCCTGTTCCGCGACCGTCCTGACGTGCGGGTGGTGGCCTTCACCGCCACCCAGATCCCCGATATCGCCGGACGCCGCTACCCGCCGCAGCTTGCCGGCCGGCAGTACCCCGAGGGCATCCCCATCCTGGCCGAGGCGGAGCTCCCAGCGCTGATGGCCCGGGAGCGCGTCGAGGAGGTAGTGTTCTCCTACTCCGACGTCTCCCACCAGCACGTCATGGAGAAGGCCTCGGAGGTCGTGGCCTGCGGCGCGGACTTCCGCCTGATCGGCGCCGGCCAGTCCATGCTCCAGGCCCGGGTGCCGGTGATCGCCGTATGCGCCGTGCGCACCGGCTGCGGCAAGAGCCAGACCACGCGGCGGGTGGCTCAGATCCTGAAAAAGGCGGGCCGGCGGGCGGTGGTTGTCCGGCACCCCATGCCCTACGGCGACCTGGAGCGCCAGCGGGTGCAGCGCTTCCATCACCTGGAGGACCTCCAGAAGCAAGGCTGCACCATCGAGGAAATGGAGGAGTACGAGCCGCACCTCGCGCTAGGCTTCACGGTGTTCGCCGGGGTGGATTACGGGGAGATCCTGGCCAAAGCCCAGGAGGAGGCCGAGGTCCTCCTCTGGGACGGCGGCAACAACGACATCCCCTTTTTCAAGCCGGACCTCTGGATCACCGTGACCGACCCCCACCGCCCCGGGCACGAGCTGTCCTACTTCCCCGGGCGGGTGAATCTGCTCAAGGCGGACGTGGTGGTGATCAACAAGATCGACACCGCCTCCCCCGAGGGGGTCGAGGCGGTGCGGGCGAGCATCCGGAGCCTCAACCCCCAAGCCGCCGTCGTGGACGCAGCCTCGCCGCTGCTGGTGGAGGGCGGTGAGGCCATTGCCGGCAAGCGGGTGCTGGTGGTGGAGGACGGCCCGACCCTGACCCACGGGGAAATGAAGTACGGGGCCGGGGTGGTGGCGGCCCGCAAGTACGGGGCCGCCCAGATCGTGGACCCGCGCCCCTACGCCCAGGGACTCATCCGGCGCACCTTCGAGGGCTACCCGGGGATCGGGCCGGTGCTGCCGGCGGTGGGCTACGGCGAGGAGCAGATCCGCGATCTGGAAGCCACGATCGAGGCGGTGGACTGCGACCTGGTGGTGGTGGCCACGCCGGTGGACCTGACCCGGATCATCAAGATCGGCAAGCCGATGCTCAGGGTCGGCTACGAGCTCCAGGAGATCGGCAAGCCCGATCTGGAGCAGATACTGCGCGCAAAGGAGTCCTTATGGCGTTCAACCTGAAGGGGCGCTCGCTGTTGACCCTCAAGGAGTATTCCCCCGAGGAGATCCGCTTTCTGCTAGACTTGTCGCAGCAGGTCAAGCGCGAGCGCAGAGCGGGCAACGTGCACCAGCGCTTCCTGGGCAAGACCATCGCCCTTTTGTTCGAGAAGCGCTCCACCCGCACCCGCTGCGCCTTCGAGACCGCCTTCGGCGAGGAGGGCGGCCACCCGGTGTTCCTCTCCTCCGCCGACATCCAGCTGGGCGCCAAGGAGTCCGTGGAGGACACCGCCCGAGTGCTGGGGCGCATGTTCGACGCCATCCAGTTCCGGGGCTTCAAGCAGGAAACCGTGGAGACCCTGGCCAGGTACGCGGGGGTGCCCGTATACAACGGCCTGACCGACCTGTACCACCCCACCCAGGTGCTGGCCGACCTGATGACCCTGGAGGAGGCCTGCGGGCGCCTGAAGGGGGTCAAGCTGGTCTTTGCGGGGGACGGGCGCAACAACGTGGCCCGTACCCTGCTGGTGGGCTGCGCCAAGATGGGCGTGGATTTCACGATCGTGGCTCCCCCCCCACTACACCCGGAGGAGGAGACCGTGAAGCAGTGCCGGGAGTGGGCCAAGGCCAGCGGCAGCCGCCTGGAGCTGACCCACGACATCGCCAAGGGGGTGCGCGGTGCGGACGCCGTGTACACGGACGTGTGGGTCTCCATGGGCGAGGAGGCCCAGGCCAAGGAGCGACTCGAGCTGCTGCGCCCCTACCAGGTCAACCGGGAGATGATGCAGGCCACCGGCAAGCCGGAAACCATCTTCCTGCACTGCCTGCCGGCGGTCAAGGGCAATGAGGTGAGCGTGGAGGTGATCGAGGGTCCCGCTTCCCGCGTCTGGGACGAGTCGGAGAACCGCAAGCACACGATCAAGGCGCTGATGCTGGCCACCCTGTAAAAAGGGCGCTGGAATTGGCGATGGATGCCGATAGGATAGGTATACGGACGAACTCACAGGAGGCTAGCGGCCTATGAAAAGGGCGATAGCGTGCGTGCTTCTCTTGATGCTGGCTCTCGCGGCCTTCGGCCAGGAGCAGCCCAAGGTCTACGTGAAGAGCGTGCCGATCCTCAAGATCCTCAGCCACCCCGAGGGCTACAAGGTCCTCTACATGAAGAGCGACATGAAGGTGGGCGAGTTCTATATACCCCACGGCTGGTTGAGCAAAACCGGGGGCAAGGCCGAGATCATCTTCGGCAGGGACCCCAGCTACCCCTACTTCTCGGTGTTCTACCGGGACGGCAAGTTCGACTACGTCCGCCTTTACGTGATCGATGACGTCAAGGACTTAAGCTGGGGTATCCTCAGGAAGACCGAGGCTTCCAACGCCGCCTTCGGCATGGACACCCTCCAGATCGAATATTGACCCTGCGTGGACCTCACCCGGGCTCAACACGCCGTGGCCCAGGAGGGCCTCGGCGGTTGGCTCTTCTATAACCTCCAGCACCGCGACCGCATTTCCGATCTGATCCTCGGCATCCCCGAGGCGGTGCACAACACCCGCCCCTGGGTGTACCTGGTTCGCCCGGACAAGGGCCCGCTGAAGCTGGTCCATGCGATCGAAGCGCGCATCCTGGACTCCCTGCCCGGTGAACGACGGACCTACGCCTCGCGGGGCGAGTTCCTGGCGGGCTTGCGGGAGCTCTCCGGCGGCCTGGGGCCCGTGGCCTGCCAGTACTCCGGCGAGCTGCCGGTGCTCTCGTACCTGGACCACGGCACCGCGCAGCTGCTGGAGGACTGCGGGTTTGTCTTGCGCTCCTCGCAAGGGCTGATCCAGCGTTTCCTCGGGGTCCTCGACGAAGAGGGAGCCCGCAGCCACCAGGCGGCCGCCGTGCACCTGTACGCCATCGTGGGCCTGGTGTGGGATCGCGTGCGCGGCGAGTTGGGCGCGCGCCGCCCGCCGCGGGAGAGCGAGGTCCAGGCCTGGATCCTGGATCAGTTCCGCGCGCGGGGCCTCACCGCCGAGACCCTCCCCGTGGTGGCCGCCGGCGCGCACTCCTCCGACCCGCACTACGAGCCGCCCCCCGCCGGAGGGTCCACCCTGGAGGAAGGGCAGGTGCTCCTGCTGGACCTGTGGGCGCGGGAAGACCGGGCAGGGTCGGTGTACGCGGACATCACCTGGGTCGGGGTGCTGGCCGAGCGCCCGGCGGCGGAGGTCCAGCGAGCCTTCACCGCGGTGGCCCGGGCCAGGGACGCCGGCCTGAGCTTCATTGCCGGGGCCCTGGGCCGGGGCGAGGAGCCGGCGGGGGCCGAGGTGGACCGCCGGGTGCGGGCCGTGCTCCAGGAGGCGGGCTACGGGCCTTACCTGAAGCACCGCACGGGGCACGCCATCGACGCCCAGCTGCACGGCTACGGCGCCAACCTGGACTCGGTGGAGTTCCCCGACCCGCGGCGGCTGATCGCAGGCTCCTGCTTCTCCGTGGAGCCCGGGGTGTACCTGCCGGGCTTCGGGGTGCGCAGCGAGGTGGACGTGCTGATCCGCGGGGGGGCCCCGGTGGTCACCGGCGGGACGCCCCAGGCGGAGCTGTTAACGTGGTGATCGAAGTCCCCGCCGCGGTCGGCGCTTTCCTGCGGGAATACGAACGCTACCTGGTCGTCGGGCACGTGGAGCCCGACGGCGACTGCGTGGCCTCGGCGTTGGCGCTGGCCCGCTTCCTGGAGCGCAAGGGCAAGGTCGTCACCCTGGCCGATGAGGGGCCGTTCGACCGGCCCGAGGTCGTGAGCTTCCAGCCCCTGTTCCGCACTGCCGCCCCTCCGCCGGCTGAAGGCCGGACCGCGGCCGTGGTGGTGGACTGCTCCACGGCGGACCGCCTGGGCGCTCTGGAGGCGGCGGTGCGCGGCCTGCCGGTGCTGGTGATCGACCACCACGCCTCCGGCCAGCCCTTCGGCACGGTCCGCTGGGTCGAGCCCTCTGCCCCCGCAGTGGCCTACCTGGTGCAGTTGCTGCTGGAGTCGCTGGGCGAGTCGATCCCCGTGGAGGACGCGGAGCTGCTCCTGTTCGGGCTTTGCACGGACACCGGCTTCTTCCGCCACCTGGGCGAGTCGAGCGCCGACACCCTCCAGGCGGCGGCCCGGCTGGTGGGGGCCGGGGCCAGCCCGCAGCGGGTGTACCGCCGCATCCATACGGGGTGGAGCCTGCCGCGCGTGCGCCTCTTGGCCGAGGCGCTCCGCCGGGCGGAGCGCCTCTTGGGCGGGCAGGTGCTGCTCACCTGGTGGACGCTGGCCGACCTCCGCGGCTCCGGCAGCGGCTTCGTCCGTGGATCCGACGAGGTGTACCGCATCCTGCTGAGCGTCGAGGAGGCGGAGGTGATCGTCTTCCTGCGCCAGGAGGCCCCGCGGCGCTTCTCCGCGGGCTTTCGCTCCGCCAGCAGGATCGACGTGGGCGAGCTGGCCCAGTCCCTGGGCGGGGGCGGGCACCCACGGGCCGCCGGCTGCACCCTCGCCGGCAGCCTGAGAGAGGTCCGGCGCCTGGTGCTGGACAAGCTGGGGCCCATGCTGGCCTCCGGTGGCCAGGCCTAGCCCGGCTATTCGGCCGGCGCCCCTCCTGGACTCCGGCCGGTCCTGGGCGTAGCCCCGCTATGGAGCGGGCGCGTAGCCCCGCTTGCAGCGGGCGCGTAGGCCCGCTATGGAGCGGGCGCGTAGGTCCAAGACGCGATTGCGCCGCTGAATTGTAAATCAACGTAAATCCCGGGTTCCCAGACCCCACCGCGACGGGCTTTCTTGGCACGGCGCTTGCTTCTCCCTTCGCAAAAGGAGGAGCCGTATGGCCGATCTCAACGAGCAGGTGCTGCGCTACCAGGAAACCGGACAGGGGCTGGAGGGGCTGCTCGCCGTGCTTTCTGCGCGCATATACGGATACCCGCGCCTGCGGGGCAGCCGCTGCGAGGACGACGCCGGCGAGTTCTACCTGCTGTGCTACCCGCGCCTCTTGCGCACGCTGCGCCGCTTCCGAGAGCAGGGCAAGCCCTTCGAGTGGTACCTGCAGTCGGTGCTGCGCTGGCAGTATTTAGCGTACGTGCGGGCCAGGTGCCGCCGGGAGCGGCAGTGGGGCGCGGGGTCCCTGGCCGCCTTCTGGGAACCGCCTCCCCTGGAGCCGGAGCCCCCGCTGGAGGCACGCAGCCTGAGCAGCGAGGCTGTCAGGCTGTTCCGGCTGGATGCGCAGGGAAAGGCGGTGTGCCGGGGGGAGCGCACGCGCCTGCTGGCTTGGGCCTTGAAAAAGGTCCGCGCGTTATCGGAAGCGGAAATGCGGCCGCTGGCGGAGCTAACCGGAATGTCGCAGGAAGCACTGGAACGGGCCTGCGCTCAATTGCGCCAGAGGCTCCTGCCGCACGAGCACCGACTGGCGCTGCTCGCCGGGCGCCGTACCCGGGCCTACGCTGCCCTGTGCCTGCTGGAACAGGAGCTGTCGAGGGAGGCGGAGCCCGGGCGGCGGGAAGAGCTCGCGCTGCGCCTGCAGCGGGCGCGCCGGGTCCTGCGGCGCAGCCAGCAGCGCATCGCGGGCGTCCGCCTGGCGCCGAGCAACCGCGAGATCGCCGCGGCGCTAGGGCTGCCCAAGGGAACGGTGGACACGGCCCTGTATTCTCTGAAGCGCAGGCAGGAGGCCGGGGCGGCCTGAAGGCCAGCTTGGGCTTGGAGCGACGCGGGCAAGCGGCTACAATACCGCCCCATGGGCAGCATATGCAGTGACCTGGTGGTAGCCACGAACAACGCGCACAAGGTCCGGGAGCTCACCCGCCTGTTCCCGGGGGTGCGCCTGCGCTCACCCTCCGACCTGGGGGTCGACTTCGAGTTTAAGGAGAGCGGCTCCAGCTATCTGGACAATGCGCTGGGCAAGGCCCGGCACCTGTACGCTCAGGTGCGGCGGCCGGTCCTGGCGGACGACTCCGGGCTGGAGGTGCCGGCGCTGGGCGGGGAGCCGGGGATCTATTCCTCTCGCTACGGTTCGCTTCCGGGAGGCCCGAAGCTGACGGACGCGGAGCGCTGCGGTGTCCTGCTCGCCAAGGCCGGGCCGCTGGCGAACCGCGCCTGCTTCTTCGTCTGCTGCCTGGTGCTGGTGCTCGAGCAGTCCCGCTTCCTGGCGGCGCAGGAGGTGTTCTGCGGGGAGTTGGCCCGCGCGCCGCGGGGTAGCGGCGGCTTTGGCTACGACCCGATCGTCTTCATCCCGGAGCGCGGCCGCACCGTGGCCGAGCTCTCCGACCGGGAGAAGGACCGCCTGTCGCACCGCGGGCGCGCCGCGCGGCGTCTGCGCGCGCTGCTGCGGCGGGGGCTGGACTAAAGGTTACTGCCCGCGCTAGGCCGCGCGGCGCCGGCGCGCCGCGCGTGCCCAGAGTGCGGCCGCGGCCGCCGCGTAGACCGAGTACCCAAGAAGCTCGATCAGGCTGGGGTTGCCGTTGTAGCCGAACAGTCCCGTGAGCAGGCTGGCTGGCAGGCCTTTCTCCGGCAGTAGCGGGTTTAAGTCCCAGACGGGCTCCACCAGCGCCGGCAGCCAGCCGGCCTCCACCAGTTCGTGCAGGCCGTGTGCAACCAGCCCGGCGGCGAACAGCAGGAGCAGGATGTTGGTCACGACGAAGAAGGCACCCAGACGGATGCGCAGGGCGCCGCGAAACAGCAGGAAGCCGAGGAGGGCGGCGGCCATAAGGCCGGCCAGGGCGCCCCAGAGGCTTCCCGCCCCCCGCAAGAAGATCACGCTCTCCACGCCTTCCCGCAGCACCGACAGGAACACCAGCAGAAACAGGCCGGTCCCCCGGCTGTCGCCGGCGGCCAGCCGCCGCTTTACGCCATTCTCCAGGCGGGTGGCCGCGTCCTGCTTTCCGGCCATCCACAGGATCAGGGTGGTGAGCATGACGGCGCCGGCCAGCATGACCAGGCCCTCGAAGATCGCCTCGCCCCGGCCCTCGAACCCTCCGGCCAGTCGTTGGAAGAGCCAGGCGGTGAGCACGCTCGCCGCCGCGCCGGCGGCCACCGCCAGCCACACGGTAAGGCGGTAGCGGGTCTGCTCTGTCCTCGCCAGGTATCCCAGGACGATGCCCACGACGAGCGCGGCCTCCAGGGTTTCCCGAAACAGGATGAGAAGACTCTCGAGCATAGGCGATGATAGATAATATGACTGAATTAGTCAATAATTAGCGGGGGTTGACGATGCGGATGCTGATGTCCCCGCGGGCGTAGCTCTGGCAGGCCAGGCGGTAGCCCGGGCCGGCGGCCAGGGCCTGGAGCCGGAGGGTTTCGGCGGCGCCCGGAGGGTTCAGCCGCTCGGCTCCCTCCAGGATCTTGATCAGGCAGCGGCCGCATTGCGCCCTGCCGCCGCAGACGGTGTGGATGGGCACCGCGGCCCGCTGCAGCAGCACCAGGATCGAGACGGCGGGGCTGGAAGGGACCGCTTCTTCCCTGCCTTCCACGTGAATCATGGCTGCTGAGGCGAACGGCCTCCGGCATCGGGTCGCCGGAGTTTGAGCACCTCGTCGCGGGCGAAGCGCTTCAAGGCACGACGAGCCCCCCCGCGCTCCAGCACGACCTTGCCGGAGGCGGCGGTGATCTCCCCGATGGCCGCGGCGGGAATGCCCCGGCGGCTCAACGCGGCGCAGGCCCGCCGGGCCTCCGCGGGGGCGGCGGTGAACAGGAAGACCCCGGAGCTCAGGGCCCCGAGGGGGTCCAGGCCGAAGTGCCGGCAGACGGCCCGGGCGTGCGGGTGCACGGGGATAGATTCCTCCCGGATCAGTACGCCCACCCCGGAGCGGGAGGCGATCTCGTGGATCCCCGTAGCGATGCCGCCCTCCGTGGGGTCGTGGCCGGCGCTCAAGCGGAAGCGCTCCAGAATTTTGCCCTCCGGAAGGATCGCGATCCCGGGGGAGTGCAGCCAGCCGAGCACTTCGCGGTAGCCGGCGGTCCCCAGCAGGCGGCGGACCTCCGCGGGCCTTTCCCGCGCGATCAGGGTGCCGGCCTCCAGGGCGGCCCACTTGGTCATCACCAGGGTCTGGCCGGGTCGGGCCGCGGAGGTCAACAGCGGGGGACGGCGCAGGAAGCCGATGGCCTGGGCCGAGATCACGACCCGGGTCACGGCCGAGGTCACCTCGGTGTGCCCTCCGACCCAGAGCACGTCGGCGGCCGCGGCGGCGCGCCCGATCTCGCGGAAGACGGCCGCCAGGCGGGAGGCGGGGAAGCGGAGCGGCAGCAGGAGGGTCGTGGTGAGGTAGCGGGGCCTGCCGCCCATGGCCACCACGTCGTTGCAGTTCACCGCCACCGCGTAGTAGCCGATGTTTTCCTCGGTGAAGGTAATGGGGTCGGCGGTGACCACCAGCCGCTCGCGGCCCCGCACCACGGCCGCATCCTCGCCGGCTGCCGCGCCGACTAGGACTTCAGGCCTGGAAGCGGCGGTGTGCCGCAGCAGTCGCTCCAGCGCGGCCGGCGGCAGCTTGCCCTCGTTCATACCGTGAGAGCATACCTGAAACCCGCTGCGTGTCAATAATTCGGGCTCGACTTGACTTATTCAAGCAGGTCATTACAATTGAAAGCACCTATGTCCGTCTCCCGGGTGCAGGAATACCAGCAGAAATTTGCCTCCGAAACGGTGCGCTTCAACCCCTACGCCGTCAAGAAGATGGGGCTGCTGCCATCCCAGACCCTGCTCAAGCTGGAAGACTACATGCTGATCTGCGCCCCCTACCAGCTCTCTATGACGCGGGTCATCCTCCTGGTCATCCTGACCCCCGATGAGATCAACTTCTTCCAGCAGTTCCGCGCCAAGCTGGCCTCGCTCACCATCGCCTTCCAGAAGCAACCGGCCAAGACGCCCATGAACCTGCTCATCCGCGGGAACCTGGAGCGGATCGGCCCGGTCAAGGGCAAGACCAACGTATGCCTGATGGAAGTCGTCTACAAGAGCTGCCCGAATGACCTGGTGGAGATCATCGGCGATTACGTGTTGTCCTTCGAGGCCCTGAAAACCCAGTTCGACAACTTCAAGGACCGCGCCGTTGAGATCGACCCTGCCGTGGCCCGGACCATGCGCTTCAACAACTACGTGGAGTGCCTGCCCGGGGCCCATAAGGTGCCCGCGCGCCTGCTGTCCCTGGCGGTGAACCGCCTGGTGCTGGAGCTTCCCCTGTCCACCCAGGGGCTGGGCGTGGGCCAGCCCCTGGCCTCCAAGCTGTACTTCCAGACCTACCAGTTCCCGGTCAGCGGAAAAATTGTAGACGGTACGGTCACCGACAAGCAGCGCCGCCGGGTGACCTGCTCCCTGGAGTTTTCCCCCGAGCTGGTGGAGATCATGGACGATTACTTCTTCCGCATGAGCTTCAAGAAAGGGTGACCCCGGATCCCGTCGCCGAGCTGGCCGAGCGCGCCTTCGGCCTGAAATACCTGTACCCCGTGCAGCGCTTGGTGATCGCCAACGTCCTGGAAGGCGCCGACCAGATCGTGGTCCTGCCCACTGGGGCCGGCAAGTCGCTGTGCTTCCAGCTGCCCAGCCGGGTGCTCGACGGGGTGACCCTGGTCGTGGTTCCACTGCTCTCGCTGCTGGAGGATCAGCTCGCCCGCTGCCGGAAGCTCGACTTGCCCGCGGAGGCGCTCCGCGGCGGGCAGGATACCGGCGAACGCCGCCGCATCGCGCAGCGGGCCGCGCGCGGCGAGCTGTGCCTCCTGTACACCACCCCGGAGGCGCTGGCCACCGCGGGGGTTGGCGAGCTGCTGCGGGCCGTGCGGGTGGCGCATGCCGTGGTGGACGAGGCGCACTGCGTAGCCGAGTGGGGACCGGAGTTCCGTCCCGCCTACCTGGAGCTGGGCCGCCGACTGCGGGAAATCGGCGCCGGCCGCCTGAGCGCCTTCACGGCCACGGCCAGCCCGGCCACGCTCCAGGCCGTGCGCAAGCACCTGTTCGGCGGGCGCGAGCCGGTCCTGGTGCAGACTGACCCGGACCGTCCCAACCTCCGCTACCGCTTTCCGGAAGTCCTCTCCAAGCAGCGGGCCTTGGCCGAGCTGCTGGCGGGCGCCGGCCGCCCGGCCCTGGTGTTCTGCCGCAGCCGGCCGGCGGCGGAGTCGGCCGCACGGCTCCTGCGCCGCCGCCTGGCCACGGAAGAGGTTTACTTCTACCACGCGGGCCTGGAGGCCGGGGAGCGGCGACGCGTGGAGTCCTGGTTCCTCCGTTCCCGCAACGGCGTGCTGACCGCCACCTCGGCCTACGGGCTGGGGGTGGACAAGCCAGACATCCGCACCGTCGTGCACCGCGACGTGCCCTATTCGGTGGAGGCCTACCTGCAGGAAACCGGCCGTGCAGGGCGCGACGGGCGCCCTGCGGAGTGCGTGCTGCTGCACGGGCCGGAGGACCTGGCATTCGCGGAAGAGCCTGGGCTGACCTCGGAGCTGGAGCGGCGGCGCTACCGCCGGCTGCTGGAGCTGGTGCGGGACCCCGGTACCTGCAGGCGCCAGGCGTTGCTGGAAGCGCTGGGTCTCCCGCCCCCGCCCTGTGCGGGCTGCGACGTCTGCGCCGGGCAGGCAGGCCGGCCCGCGGAGGGCCTGCCTCAGCTTGCGGCCTTCTTCCGGCGGCACGGCCGCCGTTTCACCCCACGGCAGGCGGTGCAGGTGCTGGCCGGCCGGGCCTGCTACGAGGTGGTCCGCGACGAGCTGGACTGCTACCGGGGATTCGGCCTGCTTGGCGGCTGGGAGCCGGAGGACATCACGGAGGCGCTGGAGGCCCTGCGGGCCTCAGGGGCGCTGCGCCTGCCGGAACGCGGCTTCTGGAAGGGTCGCCTGGCGCCTAGCGGGGCCGCGTGGCCTTCCGGCCGGGCTGGCGCGCGGCTTGAAGGCCGGCTAACGCGCTGCCAGTAGGCCGGGCTGGCGCGCGGCTTGAAGGCCGTCAGCCCTTTTCGGCCGGCCCGGCCGGCCCGTCCGACCCGGCCAGCCCGGCGGTGCGAACCCAGTAGCTTAAGTTCTTCGGGCTCGAGGGACTCTGGCCTTCCGCGAGGGACTTGTACCAGGCCAGGAAGTGGACGGGTAGCAGGTACAGGATGTCGCGGGCGAAATCCGGCAGTCCCGATTCCACCGCCGCGACATAATCCGCGGAGGCGGCGACGCCGGCATCGGCCTTCTCGCCGATGACCAGCAGCCTGCCCTGCAGGCTCTTCATCTCGGCGAGGAACTCCTCTTCCACACCGCCGGTGCGGTCCGTCGTCAGGACCGTGACCAGCATCCCGGCGTCGACGTTGGACTTGGGGCCATGGCGGTAGTCCAGCAGGGGGTAGGAGTCGGAGGGCAGGAGCACCATCTCCTTGATTTTTAGCTGGGCTTCCCGGGCCAGTCCGCGCAGCGAGCCGCTGCCGACGAAGGCGAACTTGCGTATCGCCGTCTCCGCCGCGATCCTGCGCCCCAGCTCGTGAAAGCGTTCCATCACCTCGCTGCCCAGCCCGGGGAGCCGGCGGAGCTGCCCAAGGTACTCCTGGTCGCCGGCGACGATGCCGGCGAGCAGCTGGCCGCAGAGGACCATGCTCGTCAGGCTCCGGGTAGTGGTCACGCTTTGCTCCCCGGCCGGTTCCAGCACGATGGCCTGCGTACTGCCCCGGGCCAGGGGGCTTTCCGGGTCGCAGGTGATCGCCAGGGTCGGCAGCCCGCGTCGCCGGGCCTCCTCGCGCGCCCTGACCGTCTCGCTCGTTGCCCCCGAGCGTGAGATGGGCACGACCAGGGCGCGGCTGTCCGGGAGCAGCACCGTTTCGGGGAAGAACACGAGCTCCGCCGCCGGGACCGCGCGCGCGCGGATCCCCGTGAAGCGCTGGAAGATCGGGGCGACGGCCTCGGCCGCGTTCAGGCCGGAGCCGCAGCCCGTGAACAGGAGCTCTTCGCTCCCGCGGACCAGGTCCTGCAGCCCCCCGGCCATGGCCTCCACGATGCCGATGGTTCGCTCCCACGCCTCGGGCTGGCCGCGGATCTCCGCCAGCATGCGCCTGTCACCTTCTGTCGGCTTCATCCTTGCTCTCCTGGTAGTAGGCTCTCCGGGGATGACTCAGCCCCCCTGGAACGGAGGAACTCGCGGACCTGCTCGACGCCCGTCATGATGCCGCCGCTGCCGGCACGCCCGACCGCGATGGCCCCGCAGGCCGCGGCGAAACGGGCCGCTGTCGCGAGACCCCACCCGTTCAGAACACCGTGGAGAAACCCCGCATCGAAGATGTCTCCCGCGCTCGTGACCTCCACGACCCGCACGCCAAAGGCGGGACAGCGCCAGGCTTCGGCGCGATTGCCGGCGAGGCATCCCGACGCGCCCATTTTGATGACGACCGTCCCGCCGCGGGCTGTCAGGGCCGTCAGGACCGCCAGCGCCTTTTCCGGCGCCTGCTCCCCGGTGATCGCGGCGGCTTCGGCCTGGTTGGGGAGGAAGACGTCGACGTGGGGGAGCACCTCCCGGATCTCGGCCCCCCATTGCCCGGAAGGATCCCAGCCGGGGTCCAGCGAGGTGGTCAGGCCCCTGCCCCTCGCCTCCCGGAACAGCCCGGGCAGGTCCGGGCGGAGCGCCGCCTGCAGGTAATAGGACCCCACGTGCAGGTGGTCGGCTCCGGCCAGCCGCTGCCCCGTCACGTCCGAACGCCGCACGGTGGCCGCGGCGCCGGGGAAGGTGGCGTAGGCCCGCTGGCCCCCGGTGGACAGCACCACGGTCACCCCGGTGCGGAGGGCGGGGTCGACCACGACGCCGCTTGTCTCCACGCCCGCCGCGGCGAGTTCGCGCACGGCCAGGCGGCCGTACTCGTCGTCGCCCACCCTGCCCACGAAGACGACCGTCGCCCCCAGCCGGGAAAGGGCCCGGGCCACGGTGCCCGTCTGCCCGCCGACCAGGAGCTCCATGCCGCGGGCCAGCGACTCCTCTTCGGCCGCGGGAAGGCGGTCCAGGCCCGTGAGGAGGAGGTCCAGGTTGACGTCCCCTACTGCCAAAACGCGCTTGCCCGCTGCCATGCCGGCTCATCCTCGCCTCCGGGCCCCGGCCTGTCAAGGCAGGATGCCGTTGATGCCTGCGCCGCCAGGGATGGCGAGGCGCAGGCGCAAGGCGCCTTTTGTATTGCCGAATTGTGGCGCTCGTAGTAGTATGACGGCGCCAACCTCCGGTGTTAGCGAAAGGGTAATTTCGTGGAAACTTCCGTAGATTCCTTCGAGCGCTTGCTCGAGGCCTGGCGGGGCCAAAAGGGCAACGTCATTCCCCTGCTCCAGAAGACGCAGGAGCTGCGCGGCTTCCTCTCGAATGAGGACATGGCCGGCATCGCCCGGGCCACGGGCAAGTCCCCGGCGGAGATCTACGGGGTAGCCACCTTCTACGCCCAGTTCCGTTTCCAGCCGGCCGGCCGGCACACCCTCAAGGTCTGCCATGGCACGGCCTGCCACGTGAACGGGGCGGAGTCGCTGGACACCACCCTGAAGATGGAGCTGGGCATCGAGGCGGGCGCAACCACCGAGGACGGCGAGTTCTCGCTGGAGAAGGTCGCCTGCCTGGGCTGCTGCTCCCTGGCCCCGGTGGTCATGCTGGACTCGGAGGTGCACGGCCGGCTCACCGGCGACAAGCTGAAGAAGGTCTTAAGAAAGGCCAAGCCATGAGCGCGGTCACGCAGCTGGTGGTCGGTCTGGGTTCCTGCGGCATCGCCGCCGGCGCCCGGCAGGTGCACGAAACCCTGGTGGCGGAGTTGAGCGCGCGGGGGCTGAAGGTCCCGGTGACGGCCACAGGCTGCATTGGGGCCTGCCACCGCGAGCCCCTGGTGGAGGCGCGCACCGCGGAGGGCGGGCGCTTCCTGTACGGCGACTTGGATAGCGAGAAGGTGAAGAGGCTGGTGGCCGAGCACGTGGCCGGGGGCAACCCTGTGGAGGAGCTACTCATCCCCGCGGACTACCCGTTCCTGGCCCGCCAGCGCAAGGTCGTGCTGGCTAACTGCGGAGTGATCGACCCTGAGTCCCTCGAGGACTACCTGGCCGTGGAAGGCTACCAGGCCCTGCGCAAGGTCCTGTCCTCCCTGAGTCCGCAGCAGGTGATCGCAGAAGTGCAGGCCTCGGGTCTGCGCGGCCGCGGTGGGGCGGGCTTCCCCACGGGCCTGAAGTGGTCCCTGGCCCGGGCTTCCCGTCCGGGCAAGCGCTACCTGGTGTGCAACGCGGACGAGGGGGACCCCGGGGCTTTCATGGACCGTTCTCTTCTGGAAAGCGACCCGCACGCCGTGCTGGAAGGTATGGCCATCGCCGCCTACGCCATCGGCGCGGACGAGGCCTACATGTATGTGCGCGCCGAGTACCCGCTGGCCATCAAGCGCCTGGAAATCGCGATCCGCCAGGCCGAGGAGCGCAATCTGCTGGGACAGGGCATCCTGGGCACAGCCTTCTGCCTGCACATCCATTTGAAGGAAGGCGCCGGGGCCTTCGTCTGCGGCGAGGAAACGGCCCTGATGAACTCCATCGAGGGCAAGCGCGGCATGCCCACGCTGCGCCCGCCGTTCCCCGCCGAACGCGGGCTGTGGGGCGCGCCGACCAACATCAACAACGTGGAGACCTACGGCAACGTGCCCTACATCCTGCGCAAGGGTGGGGTCGAGTACGCCAAGTTCGGCACGGCGAAAAGCAAAGGCACGAAAGTCTTCGCCCTGGCCGGTAAAATCAAGCTTGGCGGCATGATCGAGGTGCCCATGGGCATCAGCCTGCGGGAGGTGATCTTCGGGGTGGGCGGCGGCATCGCCGGGGACAAGAAGTTCAAGGCCGTGCAGCTCGGCGGGCCCTCGGGAGGGTGCATCCCGGAGAGCCTGCTGGAGGTGCAGGTCGACTACGACTCCCTCACCGCCACCGGGGCGATCATGGGCTCCGGCGGGATGGTGGTGATGGACGAGTCCACCTGCATGGTGGACATGGCCCGCTACTTCCTGAGCTTCACCCAGAGCGAATCCTGCGGCAAGTGCACCTTCTGCCGCATGGGCACCAAGCGCATGCTGGAGACCCTGGAGCGCATCTGCGGCGGCCAGGGCCGGATGTCCGACATCGCGCTCCTGGAGGAGCTGGCCGTCAAAGTGCGCCTGGCCTCCCTGTGCGGGCTGGGGCAGACGGCCCCCAACCCGGTGCTGACCACCCTGAAGTACTTCCGGGAGGAGTACGAGGAGCACATCCGGGAAAAGCGCTGCCGGGCCAAGCAGTGCCGGGCCCTGATCCGCTACTGGGTGATCGCGGAGACCTGCACGGGCTGTATGGCCTGCGCCAAGACCTGCCCGACCCAGGCCGCGGTGGGGGAGCGCAAGAAGGTCCACACGATCATCCAGGACAAGTGCATCCAGTGCGGGCTGTGCTTCCAGGCCTGCCGCTTCGAGGCCATCGGGGTCGCCACCGGCGAGGAGGCTGCCGCGATCACGGCGGCCGCCGCGGCCGAGGCCCCGGTGGCAACCCCGATGGGCGGTGCCGCATGAATACGACCCGCACCCGCTTCGTGGAGATCGAATTGAACGGCCGCCGGCTGCTCGCCCGTCCCGGCCAGACCATCCTGCAAGTCGCCGAGGCGCAGGGCTTCCGCATCCCCACCCTGTGCCACGACCCCCGCCTGGAGCCTTTCGCCTCCTGCTGGGTGTGCGTGGTGCGCGTCGAGGGGGCCAAGGGCTTCGTGCCGGCCTGCTCCACTCAGGTGCGCCAGGGAATGCGCATCGCCACCGACGACACCGACCTCCGCGCCACGCGGCGCATGTCCCTGGAGCTGCTGCTCTCCAACCACTACGGGGACTGCAAGGCGCCGTGCACGCTGGCCTGCCCCTCCAACCTGGAGGTGCAGGGCTACCTGGGACTGATCGCCAACGCTCAGGACCGGGAAGCCCTGGCCCTGATCAAGCGGGATTGCCCCTTCCCGCTGGCCATCGGCCGGGTCTGCCCCCGGCCCTGCGAGGATGCTTGCCGCCGCAACCTGGTGGACGAGCCGGTGGGCATCGATTACTGCAAGCGCTTCGCGGCCGACCTGGACGCCGCCGGAAAGGGCTACGACCCGCCGCTGGCTGCGAAGACGGGCCGGCGCGTGGCCGTGGTTGGCGCGGGACCGGCGGGGCTGTCCGCCGCCTATTACTTGGTCCAGGCCGGCGTGGCGGTCACCGTGCTGGAGTCCGAGGACAAGGCCGGGGGGATGCTGCGCTACGGCATCCCCGACTACCGCCTTCCCCAGCCGGTCCTGGACCGGGAGGTCGAAAGCATCCTGCGCCTGGGTGTGGAACTGAAATCCGGGGTGCGCCTGGGCAGGGACGTCGAGCTGGAGGAGCTGCGCAAGGACTTCGACGCCGTGCTCCTAGCCTTCGGGGCCTGGCAGGGACAGGGCCTGCGCATCCAGGGGGAGGACCGCCCGGGGGTGCTCATCGGCATTGACTTCCTGCGCGAGGTGGCTCTGGGCCGCTGGCCGGCGCTGGGTGAGCGCGTGGCGGTCATCGGCGGAGGCAACACGGCCATCGATTCAGCGCGCACCGCGGCGCGCCTGGGCGTGCGGGAGGTGAACCTGTTCTACCGGCGCACCGAGGTGGAGATGCCCGCTTCCCCGGCGGAGGTGCACGAAGCCCTGGAGGAGGGCGTACATTTCTACTATCTAGTCGCCCCGCTGCTGATCCAGGAGGGGGGCAAGGGGCTGAAGGCGCTGCGCCTGATCAAGATGCAGTTAGGAGAGCCGGACTCCTCGGGGCGCCGCCGCCCCGTACCGCTGGAGGGCAGCGACTTCGAAGTCGAGGTCGACACGGTGATCAGCGCCATCGGGCAGTACGCGGACACCCGGGCCCTGGAAAAGACCGGGGGGCTGCTGGACGAGCGCGGTTTCCTGCAGTGCGACATCGAGACCGGGCGCACGAGCGTGCCGGGGGTGTTCGCCGCCGGGGACCTGGCCACCGGGACGGACATCGCTATCCGAGCCATCGCCGGGGGGAAGCACGCGGCCCGTTCGATCCTGGCCTTCCTGGCCGGCGGGGAGTACCGACGCCCGCCGGAGTTCCTGAGCAAGAAGGAGGACTTCGGCAAGCCTACGCAGGAGGAATACAAGGACCAGGCGCGCGTGGCCCGGGAGAAGATGCCCATGAGCGAGGCGGCCGTACGGGTGCGGAGCTACGAGGAGATCGAGCAGGGCTATAGCGAGGAGCAGGCCCGCGCCGAGGCTCGGCGCTGCCTGGAGTGCGGCTGCCAGGATGTGAACGAGTGCCGGCTCAAAGAGTACGCCGAGGAGTACGGGGCCAGCCCGGTGCACTACGCGGGGGAAATCCAGAAGCACCCGATCGACGAAAGCCATCCCTTCATCCGGCGTGACCCGGCCAAGTGCGTGCTCTGCGGGCGCTGCATCCGCATCTGCCTGGAGGTGCAGGGCCTGGGCGTGCTGGGCTACGTGCGCCGCGGCTTCCAGTCCCTGGTCGTGCCCACCTTCGGGGTGAGCTTCGGCGAGGACCCGCTGTGCATCCGCTGCGGGCAGTGCGTGTCCTCCTGCCCGGTAGGCGCTCTCACCGAGAAGCTCCCCGACGGCAAGACCGTGCCGCTGGCCGAAAGCGTGCAGGAGGGTTTCTGCCCCGTCTGCTCGGTGGGCTGCCCCGTGGAGCTGCGCTCCCATGGAAGCTTGCTGCTGCGGGTGAAGGAGCGCTACCTGGACGGAGAGGCGGCGGGGGAGGCGGCGGTGGGCGCCAGGGTCGTGGCCCCGGCGGCCGAACGCGGCGGCCTGCTGTGCGAGAAGGGCCGCTTCGGGCTGATTTCGCTGCTGCAGTCCGCGGGGGGCTCTCCGGTGCTTGTTGGCGGGAAGCCGGCGGCGGCTGCGGAGGCCCGGGCGTGCCTGGAAGACCTGTTGGCCCGGGCGTGCCGGCCGCTCCTGCGGTTGTCGCCTATGCTGGCCGCGGAAGTGCTGGACCGCTTCCTGGCCTTCGCCGGCGGTCGCGGCATCCCCGTGGCGGCGGAAGGCCTGGCCGGCCTGGAGCCCGGCTGGGCGAGCCTGATCGGCCGGGCCGGGTCGGCCCGCGCGTCGGCCCAGGCTTTCGGAACGGGAGCCGGCGTGCGCCGGATCCTCATCGCCGGCGGACTGGAGCGTGCCAACAATGTGGCCTTCACCGACTGCCTGGCCCTGCAGCGCCGGGGGCAGGCCCGGCTGTGGTACTACGGGGAGACGGAGGCCGTCTACGAGCGCTTCTTCGAGCGGATCGTGCCCAACCCGTCTCTGCTGGCCGAAGGGCTGGCCGGTGCGGGCGGGCCCATCGAGGTGCTGGTGAACCCCGAGGAGCTGCTGGCCGGGGCGGGGAAGACCGCCGAGAAGAAGGTGCTCGCGGCCCTGCAGGCAGCGGGCCCCGAGGTGCGCATCACCCTGTACTGGAACTCCCGCAATGCGGCCCACCTGCTGGCCGCCCTGGACGGGAAGGGGGCGAGCGCGGAGGCGAAACATGACCTGCTCCTGGACGCAGGGCTGGGCCCCGACCGCGGCAAGGCAGCGGTGCGCTGGGGCTTCGGTCCCGACGGTGCGCAGCTCTTCATCCCGCTGCCCCGGGCCGCCCTGCTCGCGGGGACCGGCTCGCCGTCGGGGCGGGAGCCGCTGCAGGCCGGGGAGCTGGACAAGGCGTTGCTGCCGAACCTGCTGATCGGGTAGTATGCGTAGACGCATGCGCGCTGCAACCGTTCGAGGGGTCCTGGCCGCTGGCCTGCTTCTGGGCGCCCTGGCCGCCGGCGCGGAGACGGTGTGGGTCGACAGTCCGCAGCTCGCCGCGGACCCGACCGACCCACGGGCTCTCTCCTTCGTGGTGGAGGTCCGCGAGCCGGGCAGCTACCAAGCGCGCGTCATGGTCCGCGGGGAGGCGGATCGGGAAATCCAGCTCGAGCTCAGCCTCCGGCCCGAAGCGGGGGGACCGGCCCGCTCGGTGCGCTTCTCCTTCACCGGCCAGGGCTGCGGGTGACAGTCCTGGCTGCGCGTCACCGGTGGTGAACGCCTCGATCTGGAAGCAGGCCGCTACCTCGGAAGCCTTTCCCCCATGGACCAGAAAGATCTGGCCGTGGACCTCCTGACCCTGGACTCCTCGCCTTAAGGCTCGAGCACAACCCGCAGGCAGTCGCGGGACAACATCAGCTCGAAGGCGCGGGCGATGTCCTGCAGGCCGAGCTGGTGGCTCACCAGCCGTTGCTTCGGGAAGCCGGGCTTGCCCAGGATAGTCAGGGCCCGCTCCACCTGCCGGGCGGTGGAGTCGCTGGCCCCGACCACCCGGATCTCGCCGTAGTGGATCGCGCGGCTGTCCAGGGACAGCATGTTGGCCCCCACCGGCAGGGAGGCGAACAGGCAGAGGGTTCCCCTCTTACGCACCAGTCCCAGGGCCTGCTCCTGGGCGGAGGCGGAGGGGGCGGCCACGATGACGCAGTCGGCGCCCAGGCCGCCGGTCTCTTCCAGCACCACGGAGCGCAGGTCCTCCCTGCTCGCGTTCACCAGGCGGTCGCAGTCGAAGGCGCGCGCCTGCTCCAGGCGCTTGCCCTCGCGCTGGGCCAGGATCAACCGGCGGGCCCCGAACTCCCGGGCCACGAACAGGTTCATGAGCCCCAGGGGGCCGGCCCCCACCACCACGACCGTATCCCCTTCGCCGATGCCGCAGAGCTCGGCGCAGTTCACGGCGCAGCTCACCGGCTCGGCCAGGGCGGCGTGCTGCGGCGCGAGGCTTCCCCCGCCCGGCCCGCCGGGCACCTTGACCAGGTGTCCGTTGCGCACCGCCAGCTCCGGGATGAGCACGTACTCGGCCATGCCCCCGGGAAAGGCGAAGCCCATGGGCTTGAGGTCCAGGCAGAGGTTGCTCCAGCCCTTGCGGCAGTAGAAGCACCGGCCGCAGGAAACCGAGGTGGCCATCACGACGCGCTCTCCCGGGGCAAAACCGCGCACCCCTGTACCCACCGCGTCTACCCTGCCGCTGAACTCGTGCCCCATGGTGATGGGCGGCTTCATGCGCGGGTTGCCGTTCTGGAAGGTCTTCAGGTCCGAGCCGCACACGGCGCAGGCCTCGATCTTCACGAGGATCTCCCCCGGGCCGCAGGCCGGCGGCGGGACCTGCTCCACCCGCACGTCATTCTTGCCGTAGAACACGACCGCTTTCACGCTTCCTCCTTATACCTGCTCGCAGCGCACGCCGTGCCGCTCGAACAGCTCCACGTATTCCCTGGGCACGACCTTGTCGATGATGATCGCGTCCACCTCCTCCAGGCCCGTGGCCTGCACCAGGGCGTTGCGTCCCAGCTTGGACTGGTCGGCCACGAGGATCACCTCGCTCACCATGCGCACGATGGCCTGGTAGTATGCCGACACCAGGTAGGGGTAGATGGTCACGCCCTTCTCGGCGGTGATCCCGCCCGCTCCCGAGATGAGGCGCGTGGCGTGCAGCTCTCCAAGGGACTTGAGGGCCAGCGGGCCGCCCAGGGTGTTGTGGGCGTACTCCACGACCCCACCCAGCAGGATGACCTCGGCGTTGGGCTTGCCGCGCAGGGCAGCGGCGATGTCGATGCCGTTAGTAATGATCGTCACGTGCTTGGCGGGGTCCAGGTGTTCGGCCACCGCCCGGGTGGTGGTCCCGTTCAACAGGAAGAGGATGTCCCCCTCGGCGATGTAGCGCTGCGCGGCGGCGCCGATGCGGTCCTTTTCCGCGCGGTGCAACTTTTCCCGCTGGCGGTACAGCGGATGCACCGCCTCGGGCTCATCCGCTTCGGCCAGCAGGACCCCGCCGCGGGACTTGCGGACCCGGCCGCTTCCGGTCAGCTGCTCGATGTCCCGTCGCAGGGTCGTGAGCGAGCTGCGAGTCAAACGCAGTAGATCTTCGATTTTCAGGAAGCGGTGGTCTCGCAATGAAGCCAGGATCCGCTCGTGGCGCTCGTACGGCAGCATGTCCCTGTACCTTGGGCGATTGTACCGAAAAGCACCAAAAAAGTCCATAGAAAACCATTATTTAGTTGACAAAGACCACCGATTTCTTTAGGCTGTCAGATATGGCAGTCAAACTGGAAAACAGGGTCTGCGTCGTGACCGGGGCGGCCCGCAGCATCGGCCTGGCCATCGCGGAACGGTACGCCGGCGAGGGCGCGAAGGTGGCGCTGCTGGATATCAACCCGGCGGTGAAGCAGGAGGCGGCGCGTCTGGCCGCGAGCGGCCGCACCACAGTCGGCTACGTCGTGGACATCACGGACCGGGAAGCGGTGCTGGCCTGCTTCGCGGACATCGTGAAGAGCCTGGGGTCCGTGTACTGCCTGGTCAACAACGCAGGGCTGGTGGACCAGCGACCCTTCGAGCAGATCACCCCGGAGCAGATGGACCGGATGATGCGGGTGAACGTGCACGGCACCCTGTACTGCGTCCAGGCGGCGGTGCCGGGCATGCGCTCCCTGAAGGATGGACGGATCATCAATTTTTCGTCAAAATCGGGGAAGACCGGCTCCGCGCTGATGGCCCACTACTCGGCGGCCAAGGGAGCGATCATCGCGCTGACGCAGGCGCTGGCCTTCGAGCTGGCGGAGGCCAACATCAAGGTGAACTGCGTCTGCCCCGGCATCACCGACGCCACGGGCGTGTGGGGCGAGGTGAGCAGGGCGTACACGGAGAACCTGAAGCTGCCCCGGGAGGAGGTGGTGAAGAAGTTCACCGCCAAGATCCCCCTGGGGCGGCTGACCGTGATCGAGGACGTGGTGGACTTCGTATATTTCCTTTCCGTGAGCGGCGACTACTGCACCGGCCAGGCGTTCAACCTCACCGGCGGGCGGGAGATGCACTAAACAGGAGGCAGGATCATGGAAGAGGGTTTGGGCCAGGCGCTGGGGATGATCGAGTGCCGCGGGTTTGCGGCGATGGTGGAGGCCTCGGACGCGATGCTCAAGGCGGCGAGGGTGGAGCTGAAGCGCTACGAGAAGACCGGCGGGGGATACGTGACGGCGGTAGTGCGCGGGGACGTGGCAGCCGTAAGGGCGGCGCTGGACGCGGGGCAGCGGGCCGCCGAGCGGGTGGGGGAGGTGGTGTCGGTGCACATCATCCCGCGGCCGCACGCCAATGTGGACGCGGTGCTGCCGCTGGGCGGCTCGCCGGGTCCGAGCGGCAAGGGGGCCTGACATGGCGGAGAACCGCATCGATCTGAGGACCTATATCTTCCTGGACTCGCTGCAGTACCAGATGGCCTCGTTCATGGCCACGACCTCCAAGGGCTATTACCCGGTGGCCGAGCAGGCCTGCATGGTGGTGGAGATCTCGCCGGGCATCGAGATCAACCGGTTTACCGACATCGCGCTGAAGGCCACGAACGTGACCCCTGGGATCCAGGTGGTGGAGCGGTTGTTCGGGCTGCTGGAGGTGCACTCCGACAGCCAGGCGGACGCCCGTCAGGCGGGCGCGGCGATCTTGAAGGAGCTGGGGTGCAAGGAAGAGGATCGGATGAAGCCGAAAATCCTGACTAGCCAGCTCATCAAGAATATCTCCGACCACCACGCCCAGCTGATCAACAAGGTGCGCTACGGGAACATGGTGCTGCGCGGGGACACGCTGTACGTGCTGGAGATGCAGCCGGCAGGCTACGCGTTTTATGCCGCCAACGAGGCGGAGAAGGCCTCGCATATCAACATCGTGAACGTGTCGGGGTTCGGCAGCTTCGGGCGGGTGTACATCGCCGGGGATGAAGCCGAGGTGCTGGTGAGCAAGGACATCGTGGAGAGCCGGCTGGCGGGACTCGCGGGGCGCGAGGCGAGCGGGCAGAAGGAATAAGGGAACCTGAAGGAGGATGGGCATGGAAAGCGTATATTCGGATGCGTTGGGCCTGATCGAGTGCCGAGGATTCGCGGCGATGGTGGAGGCCTCCGACGCGATGGTCAAGGCGGCCAGGGTGGAGTTGACCGGCTACGAGAAGACCGGGGGCGGATACGTGACGGCGATCGTGCGCGGGGACGTGGCGGCCGTAAGGGCGGCGCTGGACGCGGGGCAGCGGGCGGCGGAACGAGTGGGGGAGGTGGTGACGGTGCACATCATCCCGCGGCCGCACGGCAACGTGGACGAGGTGCTGCCGCTGGGACGGCAGCAGGTCGCGGCCAGGAAGAAATGAGCAGGCCCCGGTCTTCAGGCCGGGGCACCGGGGGGCGGGGATGTTTCTAGCCAGAGTGATCGGCACGGTAGTGTCCACCCGCAAGGAGCCGCGCACGGAAGGGGTACGCTTCCTGCTGCTGGAAAAGCTCGACCCGCCGACCATGGCGGGGAAGAAAGACTACCTGGTGGCCATGGACGCGGTGGACGCCGGGGTGGACGAGGTGGTGCTTTGCGTCGCGGGCAGCGCAGCCCGCCTGACCGCCGCGACCGACGGCAAGCCTACGGACGCGGCGATCATCGGGATCGTGGACGACGTGGACATCGGCGGCCAGGCGGTATTCCGGAAGGACCGGGCGTGATTTTCGCCAGGGTCGTGGGCACTGTGGTGTTGACCCAGCGCGCCGACGCGGTCCCGGGGGCCAGGTTCCTGCTCGCGGAAGCCTGCACGCCTCGCCTGGAGGGGCGCAAGGACTACCTGGTGGCGCTGGACGTAGTGGGCGCGGGGGAGGGGGAGCTGGTGATGATCGCCCAGGGCCCCTCGGCGCGCAACACGGCCCTTACCGATCGGCGTTCCATCGACGCGGTGATCTGCGGGATCGTGGACCTGGTGGACGAGGGCGGCGAGGTAGTTTTCCGCAAGTGAGCATGAGCAGACAGTACGACGTGATCGGGGTGCAGGAGTACTCCAGCATCGCCGCGGGGGTGCAGGCGCTGGACGCGATGGTGAAGGCCGCACCGGTGGAGGTGATCACCACGCGGGTGGTGGAGCCGGGCAAGCTGGTGATCCTGATTACGGGGGATGTGGCCTCGGTGGAAGCCGGGCTTGCAGGGGGCAAGGCCGGGCGCGGGGGGGACCTGCTGGACGAGCTGTTCCTCCCGAACCTGGAGGCGCAGGTGATCCCGGCGTTGCGGGGGCAGGCGCGCAGTGGGGAGTGGGACGCGCTGGGGATCATCGAGAGCCTCTCGGTGGCCGCTGGAATCGAGGCGGCCGACGCGGCGGCTAAGGCCTCGGGGGTGCGGGTGGTGGAGATCCGGCTATCCGGGGGGATGGGCGGCAAGAGCACGGTGAAGCTGATGGGCTCGATCCATGAGGTGGAGGCGGGGATGGCCGCGGGAGTGCGGGTAGTGCGCGGCAAGGGGCTCTTGTGCCGGGAGGTGATCATCGCCAACCCGCATCCGGACATCCGGGAGCACGTGCTGGACCTGCCGCACGAGGGGATGGGGGTATGGAAGTAAACGAAGCGGCGATCCGCGCCCTGGTGGAGCAGGTGGTGCGCAGCCTGCACGGCGGGCAGGCGGCAGGGGACGCGGAGGCTTCCGGCGGGCAGGCGGGGGTGTTCGGGGACATCGAGTCCGCGGTGCGCTCGGCCAGGAAGGCGCACGAGGAGCTCATGGGGTGCACGCTGGAGACCCGCAGGCGGATGATCGCCGCGATGCGGGAGGCGGGTCTGGCGCATTTGGAGGAGATCTCGCGGCTGGCGGCCGAAGAGACCGGCATGGGGAGGGTGGAGGATAAGGTGCTGAAGAACCGGGTGGCGATAACGGCCACCCCGGGAGTGGAGGACCTGGTGCCGGTGAGCTACACCGACGACCACGGGCTGACCCTGGTGGAGCGGGCACCCTACGGGGTGGTGGGCTCCATCACGCCGAGCACCAACCCGACGGAGACGATCCTGAACAACGGGATCGGGATGGTGGCGGCGGGAAACGCGGTGGTGTTCAACTCGCACCCGGCGGCCAAAAAGGTGAGCGCGCGGACGGTGGAGATCCTGAACGAGGCGATCCTGCGGGCGGGGGGCCCGGCGAACGTGCTGTGCACGGTGGCCGAACCGACGATCCAGACCGCGCAGCAGCTCTTCGAGCACCCGCTGATCAACCTGCTGGTGGTGACCGGGGGGCCGGCGGTGGTGAAGGCGGCGATGAAGAGCGCCAAGAAGGTGATCGCCGCGGGCCCGGGCAACCCGCCGGTGGTGGTGGACGAAACCGCGGACCTCCTCAAGGCGGGGCGGGACATCGTGAGCGGTGCCAGCTTCGACAACAACGTGATCTGCATCGACGAGAAGGAGGTGCTGGCCGTCTCCTCGATCGCGGATGAGCTCAAAGCGCAGATGAAGAAGCACGGAGCCTTCGAGTTGAACGCGGAGCAGACTGCCGCGGTAACGAAGCTGGTGATCCAGGAGGCGGGGGGCCCGGGGCACGAGGGGCAGGCCAACAAGGAGTACGTGGGCAAGGACGCCGCGGTGATCGCCAAGGCCATCGGGGTGGAGGTGCCGGCTGCCACGCGCCTCCTGCTGTGCGAGGTGGGGCGGGACCATCCGCTGGTGTGGACCGAGCAGCTGATGCCGGTGCTGCCGCTGGTGCGGATGGCGAATGTGGACGAGGCCATCGAGCTGGCGGTGGCCTGCGAGCACGGGTTTCGGCATACGGCGGTGATGCACTCGCGCAACATCGAGAAGCTTTCGAAAATGGCCAAGGTGATGAACTGCTCCCTGTTCGTGAAGAACGGCTCGGCGTACAACGGGCTGGGCTTCGGGGGGGCGGGGTTCACCAGCTGGACCATCGCCAGCCCGACGGGCGAGGGGCTGACCCGGGCCTCGACCTTCAGCCGCGAGCGCAGATGCGCGCTGATCGACTATTTCCGGATCGTGTGAGGGGCGGAAAGGATGAAGCTGGGTAAGATCATCGGGTCGGTGATGTGCACGGCCAAGGACCCGGGACTGGAGGGGGTGAAGCTGCTGCTGCTGCAGCCGGTGGACGAGGGCGGCAAAGCCTACGGGGACCCGCTGATCGCCTGCGACACGGTGCAGGCCGGCCCCGGGGACCTGGTGCTGTGGGAGGGCGGCCGCGAGGCGGCCATGACCCTGCCCGACCGCTTCAACCCGGCGGACGCGGCGGTGATGGGCATCGTGGACCGGGTGAACGCATGACCCTGGGCAAGGTGGTGGGGACGGTCGTATCCACGATGAAGATCAAGGACCTGCAGGGGTACAAGCTGCTGCTCGTGCAGCCCATCGACCCGGAAGGCCGGCCCCAGGGCAGGACCCTGATCGCTCTGGACACCGTGCAGGCCGGGGAGGGGGATACGGTGATGCTCATCGACGAAGGCAACTCCAGCCGCCAGATCCTGGGCGCTCCCCAGGCGGCCGTGCGCACCACGGTATTCGCCGTCGTGGACCAGGTCCACCTCGGAAAGGACGCCTGAAGGTGGATGCGGGTGAGATGCCGCGCGGCGGGCCGGACCTGGTGCACCGCGTGGCCCTGGGGGCCGACCACCGTGGTTTCGAGGGCAAGCAGATCATCAAGCTGTACCTCCAGACCCTGGGCTATCACGTGAGCGACGTGGGCACCCACGGCAAGGACAGCGTGGACTACCCGGACATCGCGGTGAAGGTGGCCCGCAAGGTGGCCTCCGGGGACTGTGAGCGGGGGATCATGGTGGACATGGCCGGGATCGCCTCGGCGATCGCCTGCAACAAGGTGAAGGGCATTCGGGCGGCCGCCTGCCACGACCCCCGCACCGTGGTGATGAGCCGGGAGCACTTCA
>Ga0315273_10001319_pt1 | contig 28085 bp, 20 predicted proteins | sample YL17G02_0_MG_FD_205753 | JGI IMG/M metagenome (GOLD analysis project Ga0315273, IMG submission 205753) | Sediment microbial communities from Yellowstone Lake, YNP, Wyoming, USA - YL17G02_0 | ecosystem: Environmental > Aquatic > Freshwater > Lake > Sediment | place: USA: Wyoming | collected... | reverse complement strand
CGTTTCAGGGCTCTGGAGACGGTGGCAACAGCACCAATTTCGTGCTTGGGAAGAGCTCTCGTAGCCTCTCTGGATGCCACATCTCCTTGTTTCCAAAGAAGTTACAGAAGTGTGATCCAGGGCACATCGTTTGCCAAGGACACGGTTCGGCGTGCCCAGTAGGTAAAGAGGGGCATGCAGCTCGACCCTTCCATTTCTCTCCGGAAGGGGTCTCCCGGATCTCATCGTCGGACGATTACTCAAGCTGCCAGGAGGGTGCTGTGAAGCGTTCCCCCAAATCGTTGTTCTGTTCTCCCCGAGCCGTCGTGGCGTTAGTCGCGGCGCTCGGGGGCGCAGCGTGTAGTGAAGGACCGGAACGCACGCTCGGCGATGCCGGGCTGTTGCGCCTAGGCGGCGGGCCCGCCTACTCGCTGGCGAATGTCTGCGAATTCTCGGATCTGTATGACGGCGCCTCGGGCGTCACCGACGGATCGAACATTTTCGGCACCGATCAGGCCGCGCTGGTGCAGCTCCGCTCCAATAGGGCCCGGTTCGAGATGATCGGCGACGCCGCCCCGCACTCGATCGGGGAAGGGCTTGGAACCTGTGCGGCCCCACCCAGCGACGCCACGGCGCCAACGGTCAGCTTCACGGGCGGTCACGCCATAGTCACCGAGATCGACCTCATTACTAACGTCCGGACGGTGCGCCTCAACGCGACGTTCGGTCCGCTGCTCTTCCCGGGTAACGCCGCGGAACCGGGCGTCGTAGTGGGCAACGACATTGCCGGCGGCGATGGCAGAAACGTTCTCGAAATCATATGGCCCGGACTGGCTGGCACCGGAGTGCCCGGAAGTAAGCCGATCGTCCGGGTGCAGATGTCCACCCCGCCGGGAGCCTGGCGTAATACCCCCAACAGGTACAAGGTGGACATCCAGTGGGATATGGACGCCGTCAGCAGCGCCCAGGGCGCCAACCCAGCCGACGTCATGCATCTCTCGGGCGCGGTGGCGGGCATTCCGGTGAATGGCACCACGATCTTTCTGGGCCCCCCGGCGGCGACCTCGCCGTGCGAGGCGCTGACAGGCGGTACCGTGACCGTCAGCCTCGCTGGCCTGGTTCAGAACAGCAATAGGCGCCTGCGGTTCGAGGTCATCGGCGATGTGCCCTCGGCTCAGGTCCGAAGCCTCGGGTCCTGCGCCGCGGCGGATCCCGCCAGCGTAATCTTCACCGGGGGCGACGCGTCGATCACGGTAACGAACGGAGGGATCACACGTCCGGTCTCCACACGCACGCTGACATTCGGCCAGCTGCTCTTCCCCGGCGTCGCTGTCGAGCCTGGCGTGGTGGTGGCCAATGACATCAACGGTGGCGGCCGGAGCGTGCTCGAGATCATCTGGCCCGATCTGGCCGGCGGCGCCGGCGCCCCGATCTTCAGGGTCCAGCTCGATCAGAGGGATTTCACGAATAGGAACCGGCTCGTGACGGGCGCAGTCGTCCACTACCTGGCCCATTTCAATGCCGTCCAACTCGACCCGGTGACGCTCCTGCCAGGGGCCTCAAAGACCTTCACGGTGATCGCCGACTTCACGCTCTAGGCCGGGCTCGACGGACTTCATCGAGTACCCTCAGCCCACCCGACCGGGTGGGCTGAGGTGCTTTCAATGCCGAAAACCGGGGATGCGGGGCGGGGACCCCTGAGCCGGATGTACGGCTGATGCACTGTTTGAGGGCAGCGCATGCCCCGTCGATTGCACCTTTTTCGTGCGCCGGAACTGCTGCCGGGGTGCCACAGAATGTCGCATCTCATTGTAGTCATTGAACTTGCACGAGTGTGATCTGGGGCACATCGCTTGCATTCTCGCCGGACGAAGGGCTGTCGACTCGACCTTTCCCCCATCCGGTCGGAAGGGGCTCAAGCTATCACACCAGTTCGCGAGGAGAGTGCTGTGATGCGTTCCCCCCAATCGTGGTCTTGTGCTCCCCGAGCCGTCGTGGCGTTAGTCGCGGCGCTCGCGGGCGCAGCGTGTAGTGAAGGACCGGAACGCACGCTCGGCGATGCCGGGCTGATGCGCCTAGGCGGCGGGCCCGCCTTTGCGCATGCGGGAAACTTGTGCGACTTCCTCGACCTTAGCACCGCTAACCCAAACAACACCTTCGGCACCACGACTGCCGCACTGGTGCAACTCCGCTCCAATAGAGCCCGGTTCGAGATGATCGGCGACGCCGCCCCGCACTCGATCGGGGAGCCGCTTGGGACCTGTGCGGCCCCACCCAGCGACCTCACGGCGCCAACGGTCGTCTTCAGTCGTGGTCACGCCACCGTCACCCAGGTCGCCAAGGTCGGCGGTGCCGAGACGGTGGTCCTCGACGCGGAGTTCGGTCCGCTGCTCTTCCCGGGTAACGCTGCGGAACCGGGCGTCGTGGTGGGCAACGATGTCAACGCCGGCGGCAGGAACGTGCTCGAGATCATCTGGCCCGGGCTGGCCGGCACCGGGCCGGCCGGAAGTCAGCCGATCGTCCGGGTGCAGATGGCCTCCCCACCGAGAACCTGGAGTGCAACCGCCCCGTACACGGTGAAGATCGTTTGGAACATGGACGCCGCGGCCACCGATGACCCGAGTCACGTCATGCACCTCGCGGGCATGGTGACGGGGATCCCGCTGGATGGCAGCAATGTCCTTCCCGGTGGGCCAGCGGTCATCGGAGCTTGCCCTTCTCCTCTGCTGGGTCCGACGCGGGGGAATGCCACAGAACCTATAGTCGATCCGTTCATTTCCCTGGTTCAGAACAGGGCGCCCAAGCGGCTGCGGTTCGAGGCCACCGGTGATGCGGTGGGTGACATAGTTCGCTTGCTGGGGCCGTGCGCCGCGACGGACGCTCCTACCGTGTTCTTCACCGGTGGCGAGGCATATATCACCGCGACGGATCCGAGGAGGGGCACGGTTTGGGAGATCAGCAAAGGCAGGCTGTTCTTCGATCAGCCTCTTCTGTTCCCGGGCGCCGCGGTGGAGCCCGGCGTCGTGGTGACCCAAGACGCCAACCGGAACGTGCTCGAGATCATCTGGCCCCAGCTGGCCGGCGGTCCCCCTGGCGCCCCGATCTTCAGGGTCCAGCTCGCGGACTTCCAGAACGCGAGCCGAGTCAGCAGCGGCTACCGGCTGCACTTCGAGGCCCATTTCTACGCCAAGGCAGACCCCCCTGAGGCCCCCAAGACGTTCGTCGTCTCGAAGGACCTCCTCCTGCCTTAGGCGCGCCCCGACAGACGCAAACGCGACCCTTCAGCCCACCCCGACCCGGGTGGGCTGAAGCGTTTCGTGCCGCTCGGCCGCCTAACATTGGGAACAGTGACTGCTGGAACACGGCGGGCGATTAAACCATGAGCATCTTCGGCATTGACAAATTCAAAAACTCGCGCCAGAATCTGCATCAATTCGCAACAGCGTAGCAAATCGATACATGACGGCACCATTATTGCTCAGCATGACCATCACTGATGCAACTTGGTGCATGCAAGCGGGACCGTCCGTAGTTGCTGTGTGATTTTCCGACCCCAAGGCTTGACCATAACATTGTGTGATTCTGGGACATGCGGTCCGACGCTGGAGATCTGGCGTGCGGCCGTCGCGGTCAAACTGAGCTGATGAGTCTACGCGCCATGGGTGATGAATCGCCACAACAGGGCCGAGTTCCAGCGCCAATTCCTCTGGGTCGCAAGGAGCGGGTCCTGGTAGTCGGAGAGGATCAGGCGACTCTCCAGCAGATCAAGAACCGTATCGCCGAACTCGGCGGTCATGTGGAACAGGTTTCCGATCCAGGATCGGCCTGTAGGTGCCTCAACTGTACCAACTGGGATGTTGTGGCGCCCATCATCCGCGACTCCGAGGAGGGGGAGCATGAGCTGGGGTGGTGGGTGGATCTCCTGCGCGATCTCGAGCACCCACCCCGGCTGATGCCGGTCACTCCGGCTTCCTCCGCGCAGGCTCTGGCCACCTCACAACAGATTCCGGAAACCCCCTCGCGCCGCGCGGAGAGGAGTCCCGCGGGTGCGCCACCTGCCTACCACATCTCGCAGAATGCCGACGCCGTCATCCCGCTTATGGCGGTCCGCAGCCTCGCGGTCGGGGCCGCCCACCTCGTCGCGGACAGCCCTGCCATGCAGCAGGTCCACCGGACCATCACCCAGGTGGCGCCCAGTTCGGCCACGGTGCTGCTGACGGGCGAATCGGGCACTGGCAAGGAGCTCGCCGCGCGGATTCTGCACCAGCTCAGCCAACGCGCACAGGGGCCGTTCGTGGTGGTCAATTGCGCCGCGATCCCGGTCAACCTGCTGGAGAGCGAGTTGTTTGGCCATGAACGTGGGGCGTTCAGCGGAGCGGTATCTCGACAGATCGGGCGCTGGGAGCGGGCCGATGGCGGGACGCTCTTCCTTGACGAGATCGGCGACCTCGAGCTGCCGCTGCAGGGCAAGATCCTGCGTGCGATCCAGGAGCGGGAAATCGAGCGGGTGGGCAGCGGGTGCCCTAAACCCGTGAATGTGCGGATCGTCGCTGCCACCAACCGGGACCTGCGCCTGGCGACTGCCCAGGGTCGTTTCCGGGAGGATCTTTACTACCGGCTCGCGGTGATCTCGATCCAAATGCCGCGCCTCGTCGAGCGGAGCGACGACCTCCTGATGCTCACCTCCCATTACCTACGGCTGTTCGCCGACAAGAACGGAACCCAAGTGCGGGGCATTACTGCCGGGGCACTCACCTGCCTTCGGCGGCATTCGTGGCCCGGGAACATCCGCGAACTCCAGAATGTTTTCGAGCGCGGGGTGCTCCATATGAACGGCGACACCTTCGGGGTGGAGCATCTCCCGGTGCACCTCCGACCTTCCGAGGCCGTCGAGGTGATCCCGGCCGCCGATTCACCCCCCGCCTTTCTGAGTCTTTCCGAACTCGAAGCCCGATACATCGGAAATGTGCTTCGGCATACTCACGGCCAGATGGCCGAGGCCGCGCGCCTTCTGGGCATTCATCGCAACACCCTCCGTCGCAAGATCCGGGAATACGGATTAGCGGCGCTGGCTCTGGCCACCCTGAGCATCCTGGGCCAGTTGTTCGACGTGTTGGCCACCCTCCTTTAGCCTAGCTCCCGGTCCTTCCGCGTGCGGCTTTGACGCGGTTCGATGCACCATTCTCGGGCGTCCGAGCCGTCCGCGTAGCATCGAATTTGTGCGCCGAGCCTCGCCGGCACCCCGGACTCCACCCTATCTCGTTGCCCCAGAAGAACTTATTGGAATGTGATCCACGGCACATCGATTGCCTCGAGGGCTTGGGAGCGAGAGCTCGATCAGGGCACCGATCGGGGCTTTCCTTCCCGAAACTCACGGATCTTCACCTATTCCTGGAGGCAGCCCGTGCTGTCGCGTTCCTACACTTCAAATCTTCGGCGGGGCCCACTGGCCGCATGGATGTGCTCGATGATCCTCTTCGGGGCGCATCCGCTTGGGGCGGAGCAGGCCGGCCCCTGCGCTCGCACGGTGAGCGCGAATGTGGTGGCGCTCGATCAGCCGTTCTTCTGGAACCGGCTCGGCGCGATGCAGCCGCACGGCATGATGTTCGCCCTCAGGCGCGACGTGATTTCGAAGGACGGCAGTCCGACGCTGATCGCCGGCAACGTCAAGCTGCGCGACGGCAAGCGCCCCAGGCCGCTGGTGTTGCGGGTGAATGTGGGCGACTGCCTCCGGGTCAACTTCGCCAACCTGCTCACTGACTTCACCGCGGCCAGCCGCCCCTCGAGCCAGCTGGTTGATCCGGTCTCCGGTCTGGTGCAGGACTTTGGCGAGCAGCCGGCCACCCGCAACACCTCGGTCCACGTGATCGGGATGCAGCTGGTCGGCGGGATTGCATCCGACGGCTCGAACGTGGGCAAGAACCCGAGCAGCCTGGTGGCGCCGGGCGGGAGTGCTACTTACACGCTCTATGCAGAGCGAGAGGGCGGCTTCCTGATGTACGGCGCCGGTGCCACCACCGGCGGCGAGGGCGATGGCGGCTCGCTCGCCGCCGGGCTGTTCGGGGCGGTGAACGTCGAGCCCCGGGGTGCCGAGTGGTACCGGAGCCAGGTGACCCGGGAGGACATGGACATCGCCGCGATGCCCGGCACGGTCGGCGGCGGGCTGCCGGTGCTCGATTACGACAAGCTCTATCCGGTGGGCCACGCGCAGGCCGGCCTGCCGGTGCTGAGCATGACGATGAAGGGCACCGCCGCGTGCCACCCGAGTACCGAAGATGGTTGTGAGATCGTCCACTCCGACCTCACCGCGATCATCACGGGGACGGGCCGGCACTTCTGGGGCGACGCGACCACCGCGGAGGCGTGCGAGCAGTCCGCGAACGGCTTCCCGCGGAACACGACCCTTCGCAACCGCTGCGAGCCGTTCCGGGAATACACTATCATCTTCCACGATGAGATCGGGGCGATCCAGGCTTTCCCAGCAGTGTTCAACGACCCGGTGCTCAACTACACGCTCCATGGGGTCGTCGACGGCTTTGCCATCAACTACGGCACTGGCGGCATCGGCTCCGAGATCCTGGCCAACCGCCTCGCGGTGGGCCCGATGTGGAACTGCCCCGAGTGCAAGTACGAGGAATTCTTCCTGACGTCGTGGGCGGTGGGCGATGCGGCCCAGGTAGTGGACATCCCGGCCAACGTCGCGGACGCGACGGGCACCCTGATCACCGGTCCCAAGGCCACCAAGGTGCTCTACCCGGACGATCCGTCCAACGTCTACCACAGCTACATCAACGACCATGTCAAGTTCCGGAACATCCACGCGGGACCGAAGGAGCACCACGTCTTTCACCTGCATTCCCATCAGTGGGTGACCACGGGCGATTCCGACAACTCCAGCTACCTCGACAGCCAGGCCATCGGGCCCGGCGCGTCGTACACCTACGAGATCACCTACGACGGCAGCGGCAACCGGAACCACACCCCGGGCGACGCCATTTTCCATTGCCACTTCTACCCCCACTTCGCCCAGGGGATGTGGGCGATGTGGCGCAACCACGACGTATTCGAGTGGGGCACCCAGCTCGACGCGAGCGGCGTACCCATCGCGGGAAATCTGTGGGAGACCCGCGCCCTGCCCGATGGCGAGATCGCCACGGGATCGCCGACCCCCGGCCTGGTGCCGCTGCCGGGCAAGCCGATGGCACCGATGCCGACCGCCACGATGCCGGGCTATCCGTACTATATCCCCGGCGTGCCCGGGCACCGGCCGCCGCAGCCCGCCCTGGACTTTGCCAAGGACGGCTCGGGCAATGACATCGACGGCGGCCTCCCGCGGCACGTCGTGGTCAATAGTGAAGCCGACGCCGCGGATCTACTCGAAGGGCGGGTGGCGCAGACCCCGGCCGATAGGGACGCGGTCGCGCTGACGGCCGGCGATATCTCCGGTCCCGGCAACAGCCCCTGGAAATTCATTGCCAGCTCGTCCGGCCTCTCGGAGTTTCCGGCCACCAACCGACTCGACTTCAGCAAGGAGAGCAAGGAGTTGAACGCGGTGGAGCTGCCGCAAGCGGGCACCCCGCTGGAACAGGCCGCGATGGCGTACCATGCCCAGCGGACGCACTCCACCTTCTTGCAGCCCCGCAGCACCACCGAGACTGCCGCGTCCGGCCTGTTCGTCACCAACGGCCGGCCCCCGGTCCCGGGAGCACCCTACGCCGATCCCTGCGTGGATGATGCTGGGAACGCGCTGGGCGTGCCGATCTTGTACAAGGGCGCCGCCTTCCAGCTCGACGCCAAGTACACCAAGACCGGCTGGCACCACTTCCAGCACCGGATGCTTGGGCTGGACGAGGATATCGGCAACTTCATGACGGGGGCTAAGCCTCCCGAGCCGTTCTTCATCCGGGCCAACACCAATCACTGCATCACCTACTGGCTGACCAACCTGCTGCCCAAGAACTACGAGATGGACGACTTCCAGGTGCGCACCCCGACCGATGTCATGGGGCAGCACATCCACCTGGTGAAGTTCGACGTCACCTCGTCGGACGGGTCGGGCAACGGCTACAACTACGAGGACGGCAGCCTGAGCCCCGAGGAAGTACGCGAGCGGATCGATGCGATCAACGCGCGCACCGGGACCGGGGGGCCAGGGATCATCACCAACGCGACCGGAGCCCGGACGTCTCTGGTGGCGAAGGAACACCCGTTCTTCAAGAACGTGACGGCGGTCAAGAGCAACAGCTGGGGCAACCTGGCGCTCGGCGCCCAGTCTACCGTCCAGCGGTGGTACTCGGACGAGACCGAGGACCGCCGCGGGCGGGACCGCACTCTCCGTACGGTGTTCACCCACGACCACTTTGCCCCGTCCACCCAGCAGCAGGCGGGCTATTACGCCGGGCTGGTGATCGAGCCGAAAGGGTCGACCTGGAAAGACAACGCGACCGGCGTGGCGCTCAACACCCGGCAGGACGGGGGGCCCACCAGTTGGCAGGCGGTGATCGACCTGACCAGTTCCTCGGACTGCGGCACCACCTGCGGCATGTCGGCGGTGGACTGGAACAACAACTCCACGCCGGACTGGGCCAAGACGCGCAGCTACCGCGAGTTCATGCTCGAGTACCAGGACATGCAGCTGGCCTACAACAAGAATATGACGGTATCGGGCACGGCCTCGCCCAAGCCCGTGGCACGGACCATCACAGACGGGGTCTCCGGCGTCACCACCACCGGCTACTTCGATCCCAATATCGGTCGGCCGTGGGTGATCAATCCGCCCGCACGGGACGAGGTCCCCCTCGCGCCGGGCGTAGCCGGCGGCACCGTGCTGACGGTGCCGGCCCTGCAGTGCCCCACGACCAATGCGACAATCGTGGCCCCGCCCTGTCCGGAGGCCATCGCGGCCGACGACCCGGGGATGATGACCGTGAACTACCGGGCCGAGCCACTCGCGCTCCGGGTCGCTGACCGGGATCCCTCCCGGCCGGGGTCGCCGGTGCAGGCGACCGGTGACGCGGGGGACCTGGCCATGGCCTTCAGTTCGAACGTGACCCGGGCCATCCCGGAGCTGAACAGCCAGCCCGGCTTCTATCCGCCGCTCAACCCGGGTGTGCTGCCGCGTGACCCGTTCACCCCGCTCATGCGGGCCTTCTCGAACGACAAGGTGCAGATCCGGATGCTGGTTGGCGCTCATGAGGAAGGTCATAACTTCTCCATCCATGGGCAGAGCTGGTTGTTCGAGCCGAGCTGGGGCAACTCCGGTTACCGGAACTCCCAGATGACCGGCATCTCGGAGCACTTCGAGTTCGACGTGGGTGAGGCGGCCGTGGTCAAGCCCGGCAGGAAGTTCGAGGACTACCTGTACAAGCCAGGCAACGCCAACGACGACCTGTGGAGCGGCACCTGGGGCCTGCTCCGGATCTACACCGACCCGACGGCTGCCCCGGACCTGCTCAAGCTGCCCAACAATCCCAGCGGCACGACGCCGTCCGCCGCCAACGCCAGCCAGTTCGCGGGGATCTGCTCGAACACCGCCGCGAAGAAGAGTTTCGACCTGGTGGCCGTGCTGGCGCGTGATGTGCTGCCCGGCGGCGCGGTGGTGTACAACACCGGTCCTGGCGGCCGCGACATCCTGAAGGATCCCGCGGCCATGCTGTACGTCCACAAAACGGATCTGGGGAGCGATGGGAAGCTGAAGGCTGGCGTCCCGGTGGAGCCGCTGGTGCTGCGCGTCAACGCCGGCGATTGCATCTCGGTCTCCCTGGAGAGCCGGCTCACCAACCCGCCGGACACCCCCGGCTACAGCACCTATCCGATGATCGTGAACCGCTTTAACGCCAACCAGGTGGCGCCGTCGTCCCGGGCGGGGTTGCACGTCGCGCTCTTGAAGTACGACATCTTCTCCGGCGACGGGATGAATGTCGGCATGAATCCCATTCAGACCACCGTGGCCGGCACACCCGTGAAGTATCAGTGGTACGCGGGCGACGTGACGATCTGCCTGACCCGGTACACCAAGGAGGAGCACCCGGAGTGCTTCAACGCCGACGGCACGCAGAAAAAGGAAGGCAGCCGCGTCGCGGTGCCGATGGAGTACGGCGCCGTTCCGCTGATGCCGGCGGATCCCATCGAACAGCCCGGCAAGGGCGCGGTGGGGGCGCTGGTGGTCGAACCGGCCGGCGCGACCTGCACCACCGATCCGGGGCACCGGACCTCGGCGACCTGCACCCTGCCCAACGGCACCAAGTTCCGGGACCTGGTCGTCGTGTTCCAGGACGCGGTCAACCTGCAGCGCGTGCCCAGCGGGGGGACCGCCACGGCAGTCAAGAACACTGCCGCCGCCGAGGACCCGGAAGACTCCGGCCAGAAGGGGCTCAACTACCGCAGCGAGCCGTTCTGGCAGCGGCTGCGCTACGAACCCGACTGCCCGCTGAACGGCGGCCACGCGGGGGCGGAGTGCGGCAACGGTGTGACGGCGACCCGGGATATCGACTACACCAACGTGCTGTCCAACGGCCTGGTGGGTGGCGACCCCCAGACGCCGGTCTTCACCGCCACTCCCGGTACGCAGGTCCGCTTCCGGGTCGTGCATCCTGGCGGCCACGGCCGGAACCACGTGTTCCAGCTGCACGGCCACATCTGGCAGCAGCTGCCGTGGATCGAGCGCTCGGCCAAGATCGGCGAGAACCGGGAGCTGAACGATCCGATCGCCGGGACGGTCAAACCGAACGGCAAGTGGCTCAGCGAATGGAAGGGCAGTCAGGAGGGGATCGGTCCCTCGAGCCATTTCAATCTCGTTCCGCAGAACGGCGCGGGGGGGAAGGACAAGGTGTCCGGAGACTACCTCTTCCGCGACCAGTCCTCGTTCCAGTTCGACGGCGGGATCTGGGGGATCCTGAGGGTATGCCTCAATGGCGACAGCGGCAGCTGCCAGTAACCTGACCCGCACGGCTGGGTGGTCGGGGTGGTTGCCCCGGCTGCCCGGTCGGGGCGGGCGATCGCTTCGTACGACAAGGAAATCGATGGGAACCAGGTGTTCTTTGCATCACCGGGCCGGATGGGGGATCGCCGCGCTGCTCGCGCTGACCCTTTCCGGCCCGCGGCTTGTCGCCCAGCATGACCACATGTCGATGGGCACTGCACCGCGCCGTCCAGCCAGTGGCCGATCGGCTCCCACCGGCGAGGCCGTGATCCTGTCGCGGCACTTCGAGGAGAACGGCGTCCAGGTGGAGCTGACCATCGCGCGGAGCGGCGGCGCCGACTCCGGCGCACGGGGGATCCTCGAGGGCCGGGACACGGAGATCTGGCTGTCGCTGCGCGACTCCGTGACCGGGGCGCCGCTCTCCGGCCAGGAGATGGGATCGTGGATCGACCGGCGGCCAAGCGCCGACACGACCACGGCGGATGCCTGCCACGAAAAGGTGGAGCTGTACGTGCAGGGGCAGCAGCAATACCGGCCCGTGGTGGACCTGACCAGTTTCTTCGTACTCGCGCTGAACAACGGGAACACGATCTCGGTGATCGATCCCTTCATCGGCTTCGGCAGCAGCAAGCTGTACACCACGGTGCTGCTGCCGAGCCCGGGCGAGGATTGGGTGCTGGACGACCAGCACCGGCGGCTGTACGTGACCATGCCGCTGATCAACGCGGTGGCGGTCGTGCGCACCGAGGACTGGAAGGTCGACACCACGCTCTCCGTCGGGCTCCGCCCGACCCATATCGTCATGGCCCCCGAGGGGGAAGGGGTGTGGGTCACCGACGGCGTGGTGGGGGGGGCCGCGGGCGGGGTCACCGTGCTCGACCCGGCGAAGCGGGTAGTGGTGGCGCGACTGGTGACGGGGCGGGGGCGGCACGCACTCGCCTTCACCGATGATGGCCGCCTGGCCTTCCTGAGCAACGAGGCCGGGGGCTCGGTGTCGGTGATCGACGCGGCGAAGCGGGTGAAGCTACGCGACGTGGCGACAGGCCCGCGTCCCGTCGCGCTGGCGTATTCGGCGGTCGCGGGCGCCGTCTACGTGGCCCATCGTGGCGCCACCGGACTGGTGGTGCTGGACGCGGAGAAGTTCACGATCCGGTCCCGGGTCAGGACCCGGGCGGGGCTCACGGCGGTCCGCTTCGATCGCTCCGGGCGATGGGCCTTCGCGGTCAACGCCGTGACCGATTCGATCTACGTCGTGGACGGGCGCACCGGGCGCACCCGGCACGTCTTCAAGTTCGGCCGCGCCCCGGACCAGGTGAGCTTCACGCCGAACTTTGCCTACGTGCGCTCCACCGGCACGGTGGACATCGCCATGGTGAACCTGGCCAGCCTGGAGGAGGGGCACCAGTTCCAGATGGAGTTCTTCCCGGCAGGGGAACTGGCGCCCGACAAGTTCGGCACCGCAGGAACGGCGACGGCCATCTCCTCGTCGCTGGCGTCGGACCCGCACATGATGGACGCGGTGTACGTGCCGAACCCGGCCGACCAGTCGATCTACTACTACCACTATATGGAAGGGATGGCGATCCCCAGCGGCCGGCTCAACAACTACGGGATGGAGCCGAAGGCGGTGCTGGTCTCGGGACGCGACCTGCGCGAGCAGGCCCCGGGCAGCTACGCCGCCAGCTTCAAGGCGCCGGAGCCGGGTCCCTACGATCTCGCGGTGCTGCTCGACCAGCCGAGGGTCCTCCGGTGCATCGGCTTTACCGTGGAGAAGGATCCCGGGCGCAAGTCAGGCAAACCTCCGCAGCTCAAGCTGGAGCCCCTCTGGACCGCCGGGCAGCTCCTCCCCGGGGACACCGTCCCGCTTCGGTTCCGGCTCAGCGACGGCGACACCCACGAGGTCCGCAGCGGTGTGGGAGACCTCCTGGTGCTCCTCTCCTCTCCCACGGGGTGGAGCGAGCGGAGTCTCGCCAGCGAGGTCGAAGACGGCGTCTACCAGGTGCGGAGCCGGCTGCCGGCGTCCGGGGCGTACTACATGATGGTCGCGTCCCGCGCCCTGCGGGTGCGGTGGCAGGATCAGGCGCCGGTGACCTTCGTCGTGCCGCCGCGACCGTGATTGTCACCGTGCGCGACCGCTGGATTTCAATCGGCCGCGGGGCCCTAACCCCGCCGGTTCTTGACCTGGGAGATTGACATGGATCTGAGTCGCGTGCCTCGCCTGCACGAGTCGCTGACCGCCGACTACCTCGAGCACTATAGGTTGCTGCCCGTCGCGCGTCATAACGGCGACGTCGTCATCGCCCACGCGGGCACCCCGGACCTCCAGGCGCTGGCCGAGCTGGCCGATATCTTCCACGCCCGGGTCGAGCTGGTCGAGGTGGAGGAGGACGACCTTCTGCTGGCCGTGCATCGCACCTACGGGCTGGCCGACCAGCCGTCGCCGGAGCGGCTCGTTCTCGAGGCCGCAGCCGGAGACGCGGATGGCGCCCATGTGGCGCACGATCTCGAGGCGCTGGCCAACCAGCCGCCCGTTGTGCGGCTCGTCAATCTGCTTATCGGCCAGGCGGTGGAGCTTGAGGCGAGTGATGTGCATCTGGAGGCCGAGGGCGATGGGCTCCGGGTGCGCTACCGGATCGACGGCCTGCTGCAGGCGATGGCGCCGCCGCCGGCTCACCTGCGCGCGGCGATCGTGAGCCGATTGAAGATCATGGCGGAGCTGGACATCGCCGAGCGGCGCCTGCCGCAGGACGGGCGGATCCGGCTGCGGATCGGCGGGCGCGAGCTCGACGTGCGCGTCAGTACGCTGCCGACGCTGCACGGCGAGAGCATTGTTCTCCGGCTGCTCGATGCCGGGCGGCGCTGCTTGTCGCTGGAGGCCCTCGGCCTGGCGGAGGACACGCACGATCACCTGCTCCATCGCGCGGCGCGCCCCCAGGGCGTAATCCTCGCGACCGGGCCGACGGGTAGCGGGAAGACTACGACGCTGCATGCCCTGGTGGACCGGCTCCGGACCGGTCGAGAGAAAGTCGTCTCCGTCGAGGACCCGATCGAATACGAACTTCCCGGCGTCGCGCAAGTGCCGGTCCAGGCCCGGTCGGGGCTGACGTTCCCGCGGGCGCTCCGCTCGATCCTGCGCCAGGATCCGGACATGCTGCTGGTCGGCGAGATGCGCGACGCCGAGACGGCCGAGATCTGCATTCAGGCCGCGCTGACGGGTCACCTCGTCCTCTCGACGCTGCACACCAACGATGCCCCCTCCGCACTCACCCGGCTGCTCGATCTCGACATTGCGGACTACCTGGTGACGAGCACGGTGGAAGCGGTGCTGGCGCAGCGGCTGGTCCGGCGCTCCTGTGTCATCTGCATGGTGACGGAGCCCCCGGACGAGGCGTCTCGCCGCGAAATGGCGGTGGACGGTTTCGAGATTCCCATGGTGCGGCGGGCGAAGGGATGTCCCGCGTGCCGGGGGACCGGCTTCCGGGGCCGGACCGGTATCTACGAACTGCTCGTGGTCGACGAAGAGATCCGTGCCGAAGTGCTGAGGCGGCGGGGTGCCGGGTGGATCCGAGCGCTGGCAGTGGAGCGCGGGATGCGTCCGTTGCGGGCCGATGGCTGGCGGCAGGTCGCCGCTGGCGTCACCATTCCGGAGGAGGTCTTGCGTGTCACGGCGGCCTGATCGGCACCCGCTTGCGGGGTTTACGCTCATCGAGATCATGGTGGTGATCCTGGTGCTCGGCATGCTCGCGGCTCTGGTGGCGCCCGACATCTTCCGCAACGTCGGCATCGCCAAGGCGGCTGCCGCCCGCTCCCAGATCGAGCTGCTCGGTGCGGCCCTGGACGCCTACCGGCTGGATAGCGACAACTACCCCACCACCGATCAGGGGCTGGTCGCGCTCCGCGTCGAACCCACGATCGAACCCCGGCCGCGCAGTTGGCGCGGACCATACCTCCGGAAGGATGTCCCGCCGGACCCGTGGGGTCGGCCCTATCTGTACCGCAGCCCGGGGGATTCCTCCGGCTGGGGGTACGATCTGCTCAGCCGCGGTCGAGACGGGGTGGACGGCGGCGAGGGCGAGGACGCCGACATCCGCAGCTGGAAGTAGCGGTGGCGACCTTCCGGTACCGCGCGGTCACGGCCACCGGAGTCACTGAGCGGGGCACGACCGAGGCCAGTTCGGCCGCTGAGGTCGAGCGGGCATTGGCGGGGCGAGGGCTGTACTCCCTGGGGGTCGAGGCCGGAGAGAGGGTGGCCCCGCGCCGGCGCGAGTTTCGGACCCGTCGGGCGGACACGGTCGAGGCACTGCGCTATCTGGCCACGCTGGTGGAGGCGGGCTTCCCGCTCGACCGGGCACTCGGGACGGTGGCGCGGGTGGTCATGCGGGAGGAAGTGGCTCAGGCCATTCTCGACGTCCAGGCCCGGGTGCGGAGCGGCACCACCCTCGCCGACGCCATGTCGGCGGCTCCCCGCGTCTTTCCGCGGCTGGCGGTGGCGATGAGCCGGGCGGGAGAGCGGGGTGGTCATCTCGAGCAGGCCCTCGGGCGCCTGGCCACTCACCTCGAGCGGGAAGAACGGCTCCGCGAGCAGGTGGTGTCTGCGCTGGTGTACCCGATGTTGATGGTCATCCTGGGTGGGATGGCCCTGCTGGTACTGGTGCTGTACGTGCTGCCGCGGTTTGCCGCCCTGTTAGGCGACGCCGGTGTGGCCCTGCCCGCCTCCACGGCATTGGTGCTGGCGACCAGCGGCTTCGTCGGGCACTGGTGGCCCGGGTTGTTGGCCGGGGTCCTCGGGATGGTGGCGCTGGGGTCGGCGTACCGCCGGTCCACCGGGGGCCGAACGGCGACCGACCGGCTGCTGCTGCGGGTGCCGATCATCGGACCGCTGCGTCAACGACTCGTCGCGGCGCGACTGGGCCGGACGCTCGCGACCCTGCTCGGCAGCGGGCTGCCGATCCTGAATTCGCTGGACGTCGCGGCGGAAGGCCTGGCGGACACCGCGGCTGCGGAAGAGGTGCGCCGCGCCCGCGAGGAACTGCGCACGGGGCAGCGCCTGGCGCCGGCCCTCGGACGGGGATTGGCCTTCCCCTACGTCTTCCTGCAGATGGTGGCGTTGGGCGAGGAAGGTGGTCGGCTCCCGGAGATGCTGGATCGCGGGGCGGCGGTGGCGGAGCAGGACCTGGAGCGCAGCCTCAACCGCCTGGTGCGGCTGGTGGAGCCGATGATCATCGTGGCCTTCGGTGGCATCATCGGCCTGGTGGCCCTGGCGCTCTTGCAGGCCATCTACGGCGTGCGGATCGGCGGATGATGCGGGGCGCGACCTCGGCTGGGCCGGCCCGCCGGGTCATGCCGGGCCGTGGAGTGTGATCACGCGCAGGGCCAATATCGGGGCGTAGGAAGCTGAGGCTCACGGGTCCGGCTTCACCCGAGTCGCTGTCGCGAAACCGGTGCGCGGCCGGCGGTGGCGCTCGATCGGGCAGGGGAAGGAGAACGATGCTGCATCTGGGCTTGGCCATCGGGGTGGACCGGGTCGTGGCAGTGGAGGTCCGTCATGGACCGACGGGGCTCCGGCCGCGCCGCGTGCACCGGTACGACCTGACGGCGGGACCGGCGGGTGGCGCCTGGCCGGAACTGCGCGACGCGCTGGAGCGGCTGGAAGCGGCGATCGGCGGGCGTGCGGTGGCCAGCGTCGCGCTGCTGGGCGACCTGGCCCGGACAAAGGTGGTGAGCCTGCCACCGGTTCCCCGCCACGAACAGCGCCAGCTCATCGCGCGCAATGCTTCCCGCTATTTCCTCGACCTGCCCCAGCGGGTGGTGGCCGACGTGGCCCCGCTGGAGCGGGCTCGGCGGGGTGCACCGGCGCGGGTCATGGCAGCCTGTGCCGAGGCAGCGGTCGTCGACGCTGTCATCGGGGCGCTGGCCGACGCCAAGCTGGCATGGACGTCGCTCACCACCGCGTCGCCCGCCGTCCTCGCCGGGGCCCTCGCCCTGGTTCCGGTTCTGCGGCGGACCTCGAGCGTGCTGGCCATCCACTCCCGGGGATGGTGCGAGGGGATCGCCGTGCAGCGCGGAAGGCCGTCCGCGGTCATTGCCTGGTCACCGGCGGAGCCGGAAGCTATCGCCGATCTTGCCGCCGGCCTCGCGGACGCGGCGTTCGGCGGCGTCGGGAGCACCCACCGGCATCCGGTGGTGCTGGTCAGCGACGCGGGGCGGGAAGAGGCGCTCGCCGCCTGGCAGGCGAGCGGCACCCTCGGGCCGCTTGCTCCAAGGGTGCTGGCGGCCCTCGAACCGGCCGCGCTGGCGGCGTTCGGCGCCACCCTGACCTGCTTCCGGACGCCGCAGTTGTTGCCGGAGGTGATGCGCCCGGTGACGCGCCGGCACGAACTGCGTCGGGCCCTGGTGCTCGCCGGGGCAGCCGCCCTCGTGGTGCTGCTCGCGGGCGCAGCCCACCTCTGGGGGCTGAATCGGGAGTTGGCGGCCGTGCGCGCGGCGCGCGCGGCGGAGGCCGCCAACGTACGGGAGGCCCTCGCACTGCAGCGGGATCTCAACGCCCTCCAGGAGCGACTCGTCGCGATCGGGGTGGCGGAGAACAGCGGGCGGCCCTGGACGGCGGTCCTCGCCTCCCTGGCGCGGTCACTGCCCGATTCGGCCTACCTGGTCTCGTTCTCGGCCGACTCGGGAGCGCTGCGGCTTGACGGAGTCGCGTCCGGGGCAGCCTCGGTCGCGCAGGCGCTGCAGCGGTCCTCGGTGCTGCGCGACGTCACGCTGGTCACCGCGTTCCGCCAAGGCGGGACCGACGACAACGAGCGGTTCGCGCTGACCATGAATGTGAGCGCCGACGGGGCGCCGCCTGAGCGCGACGGGAAGGAGGCGCCGTGAAGACCTGGTTGCGCACGCTGTCGCCGCGGGACCGTCGCGCCATCGTCCTGGGTGCTCCGGTACTGTGCCTCGGTCTGATCTGGAGGCTCGCCCTCGGGCCCTTCGTCCATGCGCTGGTTGAAACGGCGGACCGCCTGGAGTCCGAGCGGGCGCTGCTTGCGCGGGAGCGGGCGCTGCTCGCGACGGTCCGAGGATCGTCCGGTGTGGCGGAGGACCTGTCCCGCCGCCTGCTGAGGGAAGTCCGGCATCTGTTCGGCGGTCCCGATGCGTCCAGCACCATGAGCGCGCTCATGGGATACGTGCAGACAGCCGCGACCGGGAGCCACGTCCTCCTGTCCCGGGTCGAGCCGCTGGCGCCGCGCTTCGCCGGCGCGGGGCTCACCGCCCTCCCGATGCAGATCCGCGGGGAGGGGGATCTCGAGGGGCTGGTCTCCCTGCTCTACCTGCTCGAGACGAGCGTCAAACGGGTACGGGTCGAGCGACTGCACATCCGCGGGAGCCGGACCGGTTCAGCGAGCGCCCCCGAACCACGCGAAGTTCTGGACTTCGACTTCATGGTCACCGGCTACATGCTGGAGGATTCACTCCATCCCCCGTCCGCGGGGCCCGCAGCGGGGAACAGCCAATGACTCCATTCCGGCTGTGGGGGATGCCGAGCCGTGTGGCGCTGGCAGGGTTGGCCGGAGCGGGCCTGCTGGCCGCGGCGGCGGTGATCGGGGCCATCCGCCTTGCGCCGCTGCCAACGGCAGCGACAGACGATGGGATGGTGGCGGTCCGCCGGGCCGCGACCGTGCGGCCAGCGGCGGACAGTGCCCGGATTCCGGAGGTCCTGGTCCTCTCGGCGGTGAGCCGTGATCCCTTCCGCCCCGACCGGCAGCGCCCCTCAGAACGCTACCTGCTGCCGAGCGAGCGTCGGCCGGCCATGCTGCTGCAGCGACCCGTGCTGCAGGTGCGACTGATCGGAACGGTTATGGGGCCGGGCGGCGGGGCGGCCGCGCTGCAGCAGCCGGGACGCGCGCCGCGCATGCTGGAGGTGGGCGACAGCATCGACGGGTACCGGCTCCTCCGCGTCGAGGCGGGCTCCGCTGCGCTTCAGGGACCGGATACCACGATCACTGTGCGCGTTGACAGTCTCGGTCCTGGGGCGCACGCAAACTGATGCGCCGGCTCCTCGTCATACTGCCCCTGGTGGCCGGGGTGACACGCGCGCTGGCCCAGGAGCCGGTGGGGGTGGTACGGACCGACGGTGGCGTCGCGTTCGATTTTCAGGACGCGGATCTGCGGATCGTTCTCACTTCGCTCGCCAAGATGGCGGGCATCAACATCGTCTACGGAAACCTTCCCGGCCGCCAGGTCACATTGCGCACCGGTGGTCCGGTGCCGGTCAGCGGCATCCGGGCCCTGCTCGAGAGCGTGCTGCGGGCCAACGACCTTGAGATGGTGGAGGAGGGTGCCGTCACCCGGATCCTGGCACCCTCGACCACGGCGGAGCCTCGCGGGCCGAGCGGCCGAGGGGCCCCTTCGGGAGAGATCCGACTGTTCGTCGAGCGGTTACGCTACGCCGACGCCTCGGCGATGGCGCAGACCCTCCAGTCGGTCTTCGGCATCGAATCCTCCGGCGGGCTGGCCGAAGAGGGATCAGCCGGGACCAGCCAGCCGCTGTCGCAGGCCCTCCGGGAGCAGAACATCCCGCCGGTTGATCCCAGGCGTCCTGCTCCGGCACCGGCCATGCCGGCGGGAGTGGCGGGGCACGGCCCCCAGGCGGGCGATAGCGCCAGCGTATCGGCGGTCCTGCGGGGCGAGGTCACCATCGTCCCCGACCCGGTCACCAACGCCCTTCTCATCCGGGCCACGCAGTTGGATTACGAGACGATTCATGCGGCGATGCTGCGGCTCGATGTCCGGCCGCTTCAGGTCCTGATCGAGGTGCTCATCGCCGAGGTCCGGCGCAACAAGAGCACGGCGGTCGGGGTGTCCTGGCGGATTCCGTTTCAGGCGGGGGACACGAGTGCGATGGCGACCCTGGCGGGAGCGTCCACGGGCGACTTCGTGCTGAAGGTGCTGGGGTTGGGTAGCGTCAACGCCGACTTCGTCCTGCAGGCCCTGGCGACCTCAGGCAACGTGACGATCCTGTCACGCCCGGTGATCCTCGCCCAGAACGCCGAGGAAGCACGCATCCTGGTGGGAGACCAGCGGCCGTTCGTGCAGGTGTCGCGGGCCCTGCCGACCGACAACGCGGCCCGGGACGAGGTCGTGCAATACCGCAATGTCGGCACCCAGCTCTCCATCCGGCCGACGATCAATGCCAACGGGTACGTGAGCATGGACCTCACCCAAGAGGTCAGTTCAGCCACCGCTGAAGTTCAGTTCGGGGCGCCGGTAATCAACACCCGCGAGGTCCAGACCCGGCTGCTGGTGCGCGATGGGCACACCGTCGTGATCGGCGGGCTGATCAGCACGCAGAAGGACCGGTCCGCGAGTGGCGTCCCCATCTTGAAGGACCTTCCCCTGATCGGGTGGCTGTTTCGTTCCAGCCAGTCGCGCACCGTCTCGTCCGAGCTGTTCCTGCTGCTCACGCCGCATGTGCTGCAGAGTGACGAGGACGTGGACGACGTGGTGCGCCAGTTGCGGGAGAATGCCAAGGACCTGCAGCAGGCGCTGCCCGACACGATCCCCCTCATCCGGCCGGACTCGACGTGGATTCACCGCGACTCGACCCCGTGAGCCGGCGGAGTCGCGGCTCTGGTGCCGGCGCCCCGGATGGCTTCACGCTGATCGAGGTCCTGGTGGTGCTCGTGGTCTTGGGCACGGTGGCTGCGGTCGCGGTGCCCGAGTTGGCCCGCCTGGTCCCGACCGGGGGGGAGCGCGCGGTGCAGCAGCTCAGCCGCGCCTGGACCGTGGCGCGGGAGGCTGCGGTGCTGCGCGGGCGGCCGGTCACGGCGGCGGTCGACCTCCGGACGGGCGTCTACGTGGTGTACCTGGGCCCGCCCGGCCGTTCCTCGACCCCGATCGTCCACGGGAGGATAGAAGTGGGGCGGGGAGTCCGGCTGCAGAGCGGGGCGCGGGACTGGGCGTTCATGGGCTTCGACCCCGTCGGTCGCGCGCTGGGCCCGGCGATCACGGTCACCGATGGCAGGATGAGTCAGCTGGTTTCCGCCGATCCCTGGGTGGCCGACATTGCGACGCATCGCTTCTGAGCGCGGCTTCACCCTGATCGAAGCGGTCGTGGCGCTCGCCATCCTCGGGCTCACCGTGGTCACCGCGCTCGAGGTGACCTCGCAGCTGCTCCACACTCAGACTCTGGCGCTGCACCGTCGGGAGGCCGCCGCCCTGGCCGACTGGAAGCTGAACCAGCTCGCCGCCTCGCCGGCCGATTCCGCCCGCGCCTATCTCGAGGGCCGCACAGGGCGGGTCCAACTCCCTCCCCACAGCTACAGCTGGCGCGCCATCCTGGCCCCGGAACCTGGCGGCCGCATGCTCTGGCGCGCCTCGGTTACGATCGAGTGGGATTCTCAGACCTACCTGCTGACGACGATTCTTCATCGGCGCTCTTGGGTCATGATCGGCGCTCCCGCCGCGAGCCGGCCGTGAGCCGCCCGGGCCGGTGCGGGTTTACCCTGATGGAACTCATGGTCGCCCTGGTGGTGACCGGCGTGGTGGTGCTCGCAGCGCACGCGGGCCTCTCGGCCGTCACCGAGCACTGGCTCAAGGCCGGGAGCCAGCGGCGTGCAACGCTCGCCGCCGCCTCTGCGCGGGATGCCCTGACGGGGTGGCTGCGCGGAGCGGTCTTGCTCCCCGGCGCGGGCGGCCTTCTCGGCCGTCACCATTTCCAGGCAGGCCAGTCCCGGGACGATCTGACATTCGTGACGGCCGACGGCGGGCTCCTTCGGCCCGGGCCCCACCGGATCCGGCTCTGGATCGGAGAGAACCGCTCCGGCCTGCCGACCGGCCTGCTGGCGGAAATCGCCCCGCTGCATGACAGCATCGTCGAAACGCCCGATACGGTGGTGCTGGCTCCGGGTGCGACGGGGCTCGCGATTGAATACCTGGTGCCGGCCCCCCATGGCGACGAGTGGCGGGATGCCTGGGAGTCCGGGGAGAACCTGCCTCACGCCATCCAGCTCCAGCTCACCCGCCTCGGAGCCATCCGGCTGGGCGGTTCTGCGGCGGAGGCCCCGGAGCTGGCTCCTCTGCTCACTCTGCCGGTGGTGGCTGCCGTCGGTCGGGAGGAGCAATGATCACCGATCGCCGCGGCTTCGCCCTGGTCACGACGCTCTGGATCCTGGTCGTGCTCACAGGAGTGCTCCTGATGTTTGAGGAGGTGGCCCGGTTTGAGCGTCGCGCGGTCGCCAACGCCGCGGAGTTGAGCCGCGCACACTGGGCCGCCCGCGCCGCTGTGGCCATCGTCCTCGACCGCCTCGACCGGGATCCCGCCGGCCGGTCCCTGGGGCTTCGATCCACCGAGATCCCCGACAGCGCGCCGCAGTTGGTGGTCTTCTCCATGAATGACCTGCCGGTCACTGTCAGCGTCGAAGACACGCGCGCCCGGCTCCATCTCAACCTCGCCGATGGCCCCGCCCTGCGCCGAATGCTTGCGGCCCTCGGCATCTCTCGTGAGCGTGCATCCGCCCTTGCCGACGCGATCCTTGACTGGCGCGACCCTGATGGGCTGCGGCGACCCAGTGGGGCGGAGGCGACGGAATACCTGGGCCTCCAGCCGCCCGTCCGCCCGCGGGATGGGCCGTTCGCAACCCCGGAAGAGGTGCGCGAGGTGCTCGGCATCGATCCCGAGCTTTCCGCGCGGCTCATACCGTACCTGACCACCCTCGGCGACGGTTCCATCAACGTCAACGCCGCGCCGCTCCCCGTGCTCGCGACCCTCCCCGGGGTCAGTCTCGCCGGCGCCCAGAGACTCGCCGCAGCTCGCGACGCAATCCCGTTCCGCAACATCTACGAGCTGACGGCGGCACTCCCTGCAGCCGACCAGCGTGCCGTCGAGCGGCAGCGGGAGGAGTTCACCAACCGGGTGGCCTTCGGCCCGCGCGTTGTCGAGCTCGTGGTCACGGCCGGTCGACGCGGGTCCAATGTCGGTACCCGACTGCGTGTCGCCCTCCTGCTGGGCGGGGGCTCGGCCAGCCAGATCCTCCAAGTCACCGAGTAGACTCGGCGTCGCCGCCACCGCCCGCAGACGGCGGGCGGCGATTCTCGTCGAAGTCCGGGTCCCCGCTTCGGTCTCCGCTCCGCGAGTGCCGCTCGGCGCTACTTGAGGTTGCTCTCCACCGCCTTCGCGACCGAGTCCGCGCGGGCGGCGAGCTGAGTGTCTCCCCCCGCTCGGAACGTCGGGGCCGACATCCCGTAGAGGACGCTGTAGAGCGACAGAATCGACTGCGACGGCCGGTCCACCCAGCCGCGGGGCCGGATCCGGCTGGCGGCCGCATAGTTGTAGGTATCGAAGAGCAGTTTTCGCGTCATCATCGTGTCCACGAGCCCCAGATTGCGGCTGATGACGATGTTCCCCGCCGGCTCCACCAGCTTGGTGTTCAGGCGCCGGACCAGCCCCTCGGTCGTCAGATAGGCGGTGGCGTTCATCAGCTGATCGGGGTAGCCACCGTCGCTCCAGGCGAAGTAGATCGGTCGCTTCCCGATATTGTCACGGATCAGGAATATGGTCATCAGGTCCGAGAGCATCAGGGTGTCCCGCAGCGCCAGCTGAAGTTCCCCGAACTTCACTCCCGAATTGTGCGGCAGCACCTGGGCTTCCGGGAACTCGTTGATCTCCTTCTCGCTCATGCGGAGGACCGGGTCCTCCGGCTTGGGACCCTGCCAGTCCTTCCAGACTGCCGCGGCCTTCGTGGCATCGAACGTTGGCGTTGCCCGGCGGCGCAGCTGCTGCAGGTGCCAGCGGGTATTCATCAATGACAGGTTTGCCAGGGTGACGTCCTGGCGGATGCCTTCGACCTCCTGCGCATACCACAAGGGGAAGGTGTCGTTGTCCCCGGCGGTGATGAGAACGCCATAGGGCGCCACCGACTCCAGCATGTCGCGGGCGAAGTCTCGCGCGAGGGTCTCGTGAGCGCGGCTCGCGGTGATGTGGTTTCCGAGCAGCGGGATCAGCGCCAGACCGAGCAGCGGGCTCGCCATCGCCCAGCGCCGGCCCTCGGACATCCGGTCCCGAAAGGCCTCCGCGAGGCCCTGCATCAGCGCCCCGAAGCCCACCGCCACCCACAGCCCGAAGGCGGCGAACGAGACCACGAAGAAGTAGTCCCGTTCGCGGACCTCCCGGGCCACCTGCTCGCCGCTGGGACCGACGTTGTAGGAGAACCCGTACTTGAAGTTGAGGTAGAAGATCAGCGCCAGAGTGACAGTGAACATCAGGGTTGCCGAGGCCCAGAACGCCCGGCGATCGCGCTGCCACAGCGCGCCCGCGCCCGCCAGGCCGACCAGGGTGAACAGTGCCATCGTCGCCCGCATGCCCAGGTCGCCCCAGTCCCGCGCGAACTGCCAGCTGAAATACTGCAGGTAGTTCCCCATCTGGGAGACGAGGTCCGCCTGCCGGAAGGTGACCGGCGGCTTGCCGTATTGCGCGCGGTTCAGCACCTGCATCAGGGCGCCCCAGGTCGTGGGCTCGCCCTCGTTGATCGGCGGGAACAGGGCCGCCCGGATCGGCAAGAAGGCGTAGTTGAGCGAGACGCCCACGACCACCGCGAGAATCGCGAGGTAGAGCATCGGCCGCTGGAACTCACCCGGGTCGCGCCAGAACGTGTAGGCCAGGAGAAGAGTGAGCAGGATCCCGAGCAGCACCTGCATTTCGGGTGGTCCGTCAATCAACGCGGTCCACTGGTTGGATACCGCGAGGCCGAGCAACAGACCCAGCCACAGGACCCAGGGCTTGAGCAGCACCGACGGCTCGGTGAGGAGCACGTAGATCGCGACCGCTGGCCCCGCGAGCACCCCCATCATGTGATTGGTCGAGCTCAGCGCGATAATGTAGGCGATCAGGATTAGCCAGCGATCCCGATGCTGTCCCGGCTGATCGTCGGCCCAGTGAACGCCGAGCCACAGGACCAGCGCGGTCGAGAGCATTGAGACCGTGTACACCTTCTCGTTGACCGTGGACTGGTTCCATACCGTCCAGGCCGTGGCGCTGACCAGTACTCCGGCGAACGCCGCCGCCAGCCGGGCCCAGCGCACCGGGACAACCTCCCGCATCCACCGATCCGCGACCAGAAACCAGAGCCCCGCCGAGGCGGCGCTGGTGAAGGCAGCGAACAGATTGATTCGCACCGCGTACAGCGGGTGGAGGGGCAAGGCGCCCCACACGTGGGCGAGGAGGGTGAAGAGCGGGTTCCCCGGCGGATGGGGGATTCCCAGGACATAGGCAGCCGCGATGTACTCGGAGGTGTCCCAGAACGCCGTGGTTGGCGCCAGCGTCAGGACATAGATGCCGAAGACCGTGAGCCCGGCGAGGGCGGCGGCGAGGTACGGCGGGGGCTCACGTGGGGGCACTTCCGGATAGGTCATGGGTCGGCTTTGGGTGGAACGGGAGAACAGGGGAACGGGAGAACGGGTCGGGGGAACGGGGCCCGTTCCCCGTTCCCCCGTTCCCCGTTCCCTGTGATCAGTGTCGGAACTGTCGCTTGCCGGTGAGCACCATCGCGAGGCCATGCCGATCGGCGGCCGCGATCACCTCGGCGTCGCGTACCGAACCGCCCGGCTGAATGATCGCGGTCACGCCGGCCGCCGCCGCTTCCTCTACGCCATCGGCGAACGGGAAGAACGCATCCGAGGCCATGACGCTGCCGCGGGGATCATGCCCCTGCTGCCGGGCCTTGTGCACCGCCAGGAAGGAGCTGTCGACCCGGCTCATCTGACCGGCGCCGATGCCGATGGTCATCTCGTCTCGCGCCAGCAGGACGGCGTTCGACTTGACCGCGGCGACCGCACACCAGGCGAACCGGAGGTCGCTCCACTCCTGCTCGGTGGGGCCCCGGACGGTCGGCACCCGCCACTCGGCGTCCGAGAGCTCGGGGACAAAGCGGTCCTGCACCAGCAGTCCGCCCCGCACCCGCTTGAAATCGAGCCCGGCCTGGCCGCGGCCCACCGGAAGTTCCACCGCGCGCAGGTTCTTCTTGCTCGAGAGGACCTGCAGGGCCTCCTCGTGGAACGACGGTGCCACCACGACCTCGAGGAACAGCTCCAACATCGCCTCCGCCGTCGCCCGGTCGACGACGGTGTTGAAGGCCACCACTCCACCGAACGCCGACAGCGGATCGCATGCCAGGGCCTTCCGGAACGCCTCGGCCGCGGTGGCGGCGACGGCCAGGCCGCAGGGGGTGTTGTGCTTGATGATGGCGGCGGCCGGGCGGGTCGGCCACAGCGACGCCGTCCACATCGCGGCGTCGAGGTCGAGGATGTTGTTGAAAGAGAGTTCCTTCCCCTGGCGCTGCTTGAGATCCCGGAGTCCACGCGGCTCCTCGTCCACGTACAGCCCCGCACGCTGGCTCGGGTTCTCGCCATAGCGCAGTTGCATGAGGCGTTCGAAGGAGAACTGAATCCGGCTGGGCAGGCCGTCCTCCGTCGGCGTCAGGTATCGGGCGATCGCGCCGTCATAGTCCGCTGTGTGGCTGAACACCTTGGCCGCGAAGGTCCGGCGGCGGGCCGGGTCGACGCCGCCGGCGCGGAGCAGGGTGAGGACGAGGGGGTAGTCAATCGGGTCCACCACGACCACGACCGACTCGTGGTTCTTGGCGGCCGAGCGGAGCATCGAGGGGCCGCCGATATCGATATTCTCGATCGCGTCCTCGAAGGAGACTTGTGGTTTGGCCACCGTCTCCCGGAACGGATACAGGTTCACGGCGATGAGATCGATCGGCTGAATCTTGTGGGCCTGGAGCGATGCCATGTGTGCAGGCACGCCGCGGCGGGCCAGGAGGCCCGCATGCACCGCGGGGTGCAGCGTCTTCACCCGGCCATCGAGGATTTCCGGAAACCCGGTCACCTCCTCGACTGGAGTCGCGGGTACGCCGCCCTGGCGCAGCGCGTTGTAGGTCCCCCCAGTCGAGATCACCTCCCATCCCAGATCGACCAGGCCCTGCGCGAAGGGAACAATTCCGCGCTTGTCGCTCACCGAGATCAGGGCACGCGGCACGAGTCACTCCTCACGCAGGTAATTCCAATGGTTCGGGCAACGGGACGGGGCGACCGGCCTCCGCGGCCTTGAGGACCACCGCCGGCAGCAGCAGGTGCTCCGCCTTGAGGACCCGGGCGGCGAGCGAGTCGGGGGTGTCGCCGGGAAGCACCGGCACCCGCGCCTGGGCGAGGATCGCGCCGCGATCATACTCCTCGTCCACCAGGTGAACCGTGGCGCCGGAGAACCCCACGCCGCTGCGGAGGACTGCCTCGTGCACGTGGTGGCCGTACATCCCGGGCCCGCCGAACGCGGGCAAGAGCGCCGGGTGGATGTTCACCATCCGATCCCGGTACGCTGCGATCACCTCGGCCGGCACCAGCTTCAGGTATCCGGCAAGCACCACCAGCTCGACTTGCTCACTGTGGAGATGCCGGAGCCACCCGGCGCCGTCCCGCGGGTTGGCCAGGCTGACCCCCTTGACCCCCCACTCCCGGGCCCGCTCCAGCGCCGGCGCATCGGCCCGGTTGCTGAGGACCAGGACTACTCGCGCCAGTGCCGATCCGGCCAGCGCCCGGAGCAGCGCGACGAGATTGGAGCCCCGACCGGAAACGCAGACAGCAAGCCTGAGCGGCATGGCGCAAGAACTTAGCGGCCCCGGTGAGCCCGTTAAAGGGGCCTCCTCCCCCCGCCGGCCGGCCCCACCCGGGCTTGAGTTCAGTCGGGAATCTGCCGATAATCCCTTTCAGGTCTTGAACTTAGATCATCGGGTCGCGGCGGCCCCACGCCGTCGGAGCTACCCCTTGGCCCCCGGATTGCCAAGTTTTGGGCCGAATCGAGTCCGGATCTCGGGTGACCATGATGGAGGGAGCGATGGCCAAGACCTCTGGGAAGTCAGTGTGGACGATCGGGATGGCAGCCGCGGTCGTGCTGCTCGGCGGGTGTGAGGCGCAACTCAAGCCTTCTCCCTTCACGATCAACCAATACATCACCGCGGTGACCGACGGGTCGGGCGCGGTGCAGGGCGTGCTGCATAGCGGCCCGGCCCCGACTGCAAACGGCGGCCCGGGCAGCTCGGTCGCGGGCTTCGCGGCGATGGTGACCGGCGGGAGTGCTCAGCAGACGGTGACCGGTGCGGCGGCCTTTACCCGCGTCGTCGTCATGATCGCCGGGATGGACAATTAC
>Ga0315273_10001318_pt1 | contig 28092 bp, 22 predicted proteins | sample YL17G02_0_MG_FD_205753 | JGI IMG/M metagenome (GOLD analysis project Ga0315273, IMG submission 205753) | Sediment microbial communities from Yellowstone Lake, YNP, Wyoming, USA - YL17G02_0 | ecosystem: Environmental > Aquatic > Freshwater > Lake > Sediment | place: USA: Wyoming | collected... | reverse complement strand
CCTACCTCGTCTGTCGCCGCCGCTACGGGCTCCCGTACCCGTGGGTTTTCGCGGCAAAGCTGCTCGCGGCCTCGGCGGGGATGGGTGCGGTCCTCGTTCTCGGCCGCGCGGCGTGGCCGACGTCGGCCGTCGAAGCCATCACGCTGACGGTAGTCGGGGGGGTCGTCTTCGCAATCGGCGTGCGACTGACAGGCGTGATCGGCATCGAGGAGATCGCGTTGCTGCGTCGCGTGAATCTTCCTGGCGGTCGATGGGTGCTCGCGCTGCTTGGAGCCCCTGGCGGGGCGCGGTGAGCGGGGTGGCCGGGTACCGCATCGCTATGTTTCAGCCGGGTGTGCGGGCCTCCATGGGCATCGTCGGTCACCAGGACCTCGGCGCCGCCCTATGTGCGCTCGGCCACGAGTTTCAACTTTTGAGTACCGCGGTCGAGCCGACGAGCGAGGTCGTGCCGTGGAAAGTCCTCCCCGAGCCTCCCTGGACTCGCGGTCTCGTTGCGGAGCTCGGCGCCCCCTTTCTGCGCACCCGGCGGCTCCTCGCCACGGCGGTCGCGCTCGCCCGTCACTTGCGCCTTTCGGGGAAATCGATCGACGTGCTCTACACGCTGATCGCGTATCCACAGGCAACCGCGGCGGCGCTCGCCATCGCCTGGAGTGGCTGGCAAGGCCGCTTCGTGGTGATGCCCGCCGGCGAGGATGTGCTGGTAGCGAAGGAAGCGAGCTTCGGCTTTCGGCGATTCCCCCTGCCACGCTACCTGGTCGGCCGGACGCTGCGCCAGGCTCACGGCATTTGCTGTATCTCGCCGGCCATCCGTGAGATCGTGACTCGATACCACCCCAAGGGAATCGTCGCTGACGTACAGGACAACGTGGCGGCGGCGGTGGTGAGGCTCGCCGAGGCTTCTCCCCGCGAGCGCTCCGAGCGGCGCGAACAGGCGCGTCGGCGGGTGGACAAAGAGCTCGGAACGGCCGGCGCACCGATCGCCCTCGCACTCGGGCGACTCCATCCGGTCAAGGGGCTCGACCGGTTGATCGATCTCCTCCCCGGCTTGCCTCACCGTCTGCTCGTCGTCGGTCCTTCGCTCACGATGCGCGGCCGCGGTGACATTGCGACCGCTCTGCGTGCGCTCGCGGTCGAGCGCGGTGTAGCCGACCGAGTCGTCTTGACGGGTCGAGTTCCAGCCGAGCGGAGCTACGACCTATTGGCCGCGGCCGACGTTCTTGCGATTCCATCGCATTGCGAGAGCATTCCGAAGACCGCGGTCGAGGCCGCCGCACTGGGCACGCCCTTCGTCGTCACCGACACGTGCGGCGTCGCCGCGGTGCCTCGCGGCGAAACGCTCGGCCGCGTCGTCAGACACTGGGACCCGGCCGCCTTCGCCGACGCGCTCAGCGCGGCGACCGGGCTCTGTCCGGAGCCGGAGGAGGGCCGCGCCTTCGTCCACCGCTTCTCCCCTGAGCGCGTTGCGCGTGACATTGATCGGCTCTTGGAGAAAATGGGCTAGCGTTGCTGGAGTAGTCAACCGCGTTCCGCACCACCGCGGGCCGTTCAAACCGCGGCTATTGTACGTACCCAAGTGCTTTGAGTTGCTGTTCTACCTCAGGTGTCGATAGCGCCGGATTGCCCCGGTCGTAGGAGGTGGTCTTGAGCGTGAGCCAATCGGTGACATGAGGCGTGCGGGTGGTGATCTCCCCGAGAACCCGGCCCTCGACCGCAGCGAGAGTCGGCATACGACCCAGAGCCAGGAGAGTCGGTGCGATATCGAGGATGTGAGCCGACGTAATCGGCTGATTCGAGATGTTGGGTCCGCTCACCATGAGGATCCCGTGCGGCGCCGCGTAGTGGAATCCAGACTTGTAGGAGTGTGGCAACTTCTCCTCGATATCGACGCCGTGATCCGAGACTACGAACACGACGGCGTCGTCGCCGAGACGTGCGACCACATCGCCGAGCCAACGATCGACTTGGCGATAGTAGGCGACGACGATATCGCGTAAATCGTCCTCGCCCTTATCGACCGGCTCGCCGCGGTAGAGATGCATGTAACAATGCTGTATGACATCGACGCCGCGGAAATAGAGGTGCAAGAGGTACGGCGGCTTCATCTGCTCCAAAGCGCGAATCGCCAAGGAGTATCGCAGCCGGTCTGAGGCGAAGGCGGCGAGAAGGTGTGAGCGGCGCCGCTGTGGCGGTGAGCTCTCGGCGGTCATCGACGCATCGGCCAAGATCGCTTCCACGTGCGCCGTCGGTCCGAGAAGTGTTGCCCACTCCGCGTTGTCGATCTCGGCGGGCACGAGATCGAGTTTTTGAATGCCATCGCGTGCGGATGGATCGATCCATACGAAGGGCGAATGAGTGAGGCCGAGATGTTTGCTCAAATCTTCCGGCGCGTATTCAGCGTCGATACTGGCGTGGATGAGGCCGGTGGGCGTTACCGGGCCTTGCTGCCAGGCGCCGAGCACAGTTGTGGCGTAGCCCGAGCGGGCGAAGACATCCCAATACGCCAACGGATAGCGGAATGCCGGTCCAACGGTTAGGAGGCCGCCGAGGATATTGATGGGATTGAACGGCACGCGACGGCTCAGGCTTTGGGTCATGAGAAGGGCGCCGTTGCCGATCGCGCGGTATTCCGGACGATTATAGTGCAGGGCAGGGGTGAATCCCGTGTAAATCGCGTTCCATAAGAAGGATGACGATGTGGGCTCGAGCGTGTGGAGTGGCGCGAACGTGCCGCGCTCATGGAGCTTCGCCAGAGCGGGAAGCTGGCCGTGCGCTAGAAGGTCATTGACGATCTTCCAGTCTGCGCCATCGATGCCCACGACGGCGATTTTTTGGGGTCGTTCAGCGCCGGTCTCGGCGGGAATGTTCAGCGCGGCGTAGTCGGGAGTTCGGGAGACGAGAAGGGTGGTGAGGGCGATAGCGTGAACAGCGACGCCGCCGATGAATGCCCGTGTAGCATTTCGCTCGTTGAGCCACCGATCAACTTGTTGGGCCGTTAGCCATGAAATAGCCGCCGCGACGAACCCCGATACGAGTCCCCAAGGCGATACGAGTCCCCACGTGGTCGAATACTTCTCCGACAAGAAACCGGTCGCGAATACCAGAGCAACGGGTGCGAGCGTGCTACAGAGGGTGTGAATCCAAGGCTCGACGTTGCGACGACGCAGCTGCACTCCGATCAAGACCGGCACGCTCGCCATCGCCGCGAGAGCTGCTGACAGAGTGAGGGTCGTGAGGGTGATACCGAAGATGCGGCCACCAACGAGAATCGCCGGTCTGGAAGCGATGCGATCGAAGACGATGACCCATGCTCCGACGACGCTGGTCACGTAGGCGGAAAGTAGTAGGCGAGGTGTCGATCGGTCTTGCATGTAGGGTCTCCGAACCGATCGCGGTGTTACATCGAGCGCAAGAAGGGTGCAAACGTCGGCCGTGATCAGGTCCGCGGTGGCGCGGTCTCGGTTACGAGAGCGGCTAGGAGTGTCGGCGCGGCCATGAGAACGACTAAATCGTGGCCTACCTCTGACTCCTCGTTGCGAAAGGTACCCGGATGCAAGAGAACGTCGGCGGCAAGGAGCACCAAGCTGCTCATGCCCTCGAACGCACAGAAACCGCCGATCAACCCGAAGCCGATCAACGCCGCAATGATCGCGAACCGCCGACTCTTCACGACTTCCCGATGGGCGCGTACGAGGCTTGGATCTGGCGCGCGGTGCCGATCATGTCCGTCGGCACGGCAATGCCGAAGGCGGCGAGCACCGTCGGCGCTACGTCGTAAATTCGAAAGATCGGGAGGTCGTCGAAGTCGGGCGCGGGCCTCGGCGCGGCCGGGTCATACAGGGTGAAGACGCCGTGCCAATCGTGGTTGGCCTCGTCCGGGCCAGTATCGTTCTCGAACGTATGGATCGAGCCGATGCCGACCGCCCCGACCGAACGCCAGTCAAGGTCGCCGAAGTAGACGATCAGGTCGGGCGCCACGCCGTTGACGACGCGGTAGATCTCCTCGGGCCGGTAGGCCTTGGAACCGATGTTCCTGCCCTGCGGATCGGTGATCGCGGCGATCTTCTCGGCGATCTCGCTGCGCACGTTCTCGTAGTCGGCGGGGTCGATCGTGCCCGATGGCTCGCGTCCGCGCACGTTGAGAAAAAGCCGGCCGTAGTAACCGCCGTCGCCCCAAGCCCGCGTCCGACTCCAATCGATCTTCGCTTTGCCGATCGGCGTCGGCTTGTCGGGCTTCTCGGCGAGGGCGAGATAGCCCTCGGCGATCAGCCACTCGTTGAAGCAGATGCCGCCGTCCATCTTCTTCGAGCCGTGGTCCGAGACGACGAGGACGATCGTTTCCTCGGGAAGGAGGGCGAGCAGCTCGCCGATCTCCCGGTCGAGGAAGCGGTAGTAATCACGCAGCGAGTTCACGTAGGGATTGCCGGGCACGAACTTATGATGCTCGGGATCCGCGTAGCTCCAAAACGCGTGATGGATGCGGTCGACCCCCATCTCGACGAGCATGAAGAAGTCCCAGGGCCGGGTGCGCAGCAGGTGACGGCCGACCGCGAAATGCTTGCGCGTCTTGTCGTAGATGCGCTTCAGCAGCTCTGCCTTGTCGGAGGTGCGGAAATCATCGACGTCGAGGACGTAGCCGCCCGCGACGCGCTCGACCTCCGCCTTGAGCTCGCGCGGGTAGGTGTAGTCGCTCTTCGTCGACGGCGTCAGAAAGCAGGTCACCATCGCGCCCTCGATCGGCCGAGGCGGGTAGGTCTGGGGCACCCCGACGAGCAGTGACTTCTTGCCGTGGCGTCCGAGGATGTCCCAGGTGAGCGGCTCCTTGATCAGCGTCGCGTTCGCGAACTGGTAGCCGTCATAAGAGTGGTCCTTGCGATTGCGAAAGCCGTAGAAACCGAGCTGTCCGGGGTCCTTGCTCGACATCATCGAGGTCCACGCCGGCACGGTGATCGGCGGGTTCGTGGACTCGAGGCGCGCGCACAAGCTCTGCGACATCAGGCGCCCGAGATTCGGCATGTCGGCGCGATACTTTCCGAAGAAGTACGCCGGCGGCATCGAGTCGAGACCGAGAATTGCAACTTTCGCCATCGCGCCGCCTCCGACGTTGTACTATATTGTGGCGGCCCATCGGACAATCACCGCCATGCGTGACGACAGATCGTGGAGCCCGACGGCTCTTGGCGCAGCGCTGCTCGTGTCGCTCCTCGCCGCGCGCCCGGCGGAGGCCTACATCGGCCCCGGCGCCGGATTCGCCTTCGTGGGCTCGTTCTTCATGCTGCTGTGGGCGCTTGCGCTCGGGGCGTTCACGCTCGTCTCCTATCCTTTGCGTCTGCTCTGGCGCATGGTTCGCTGGCGGCCGTTGGCCGCAAACGCCCCCCGCCGCGTCGTCGTCATCGGCTTCGACGGCATGGATCCGAAGCTCGCCGAGCGCTGGATGGCGGAAGGCAAGCTGCCGAGCCTCGCGGCGCTCGCGAGAGAGGGGGCGTTCCGCCGCCTGCAGACGACCCATCCGCCGCTTTCCCCGGTCGCCTGGTCGTCGTTCATGACCGGCGTCCATCCCGCGCGCCACGGCATCTTCGACTTCCTCGCTCGCGACGTGCGCAGCTACCTGCCCTTTCTCTCCTCCTCGGCGATCGAGCCGGCGAAGCGCTCGCTGGCGATCGGCAAGTTTCAAGTGCCGCTCGGGCGGCCACGACTGCGCCTGTTCCGTAAGGCGCCGCCATTCTGGAAGATTCTCGGCGAGCACGGCATATTCTGCTCGATCGTGCGCGTGCCTGCGACGTTTCCCGCCGAGCGCTTTCACGGCGCCTGTCTGTCTGGAATGAGCGTGCCCGATCTGCGCGGCACGCAAGGCAGCTTCACCTATTTCACGGAGCGGCCTGAAGACGCTGAGACGACCGGCGGGCTCCGCGTGCGGCTGCGCCGCGACGGCAGCCGCCTCGTCGGAGCGATTCCCGGCCCCGAGCATCCGCTGCGTCCCGGCGCCACGCTCGAGATTCCGCTCACGGTCGAGATTCGCGACGGTGAAGCCGTGCTGACCCTCGCCAACCGACCGCTTCGGCTCGCTCCCGGAAAGTATTCGGAGTGGATCCCACTCGCGTTCGACGCGGGCTTCGGGGTGAAGCCCCGCGGCATCGTGCGCTTCCGCCTATCGAGCCTCGAGCCGTTCGGGCTTTATATGACGCCGATTCACATCGACCCCGAGCGCCCCGCCCTGCCGATCTCGCACCCGCGATACTATGCGAGCTACCTCGCGAAGCTCCTCGGCTCGTTCGCGACGCTCGGCCTCGCCGAAGACACCTGGGCGCTCAACGAGCGCGCGCTCGACGAAGACGGCTTCCTCGAGCAAGCCTATCTCTTTCAAGAAGAACGCGAGCGGCAGCTGTTCGACGCGCTCGACAGGACCCCAACCGGCATCGTGGTCTGCGTCTTCGACGCGACCGACCGCATCCAGCACATGTTCTTCCGCTACACCGACCCCGACCCTCGCGCCGACCGCCCCGGGGATCGCAGCCGCTACGCGCGCGCGATCGAGGAGATCTACCAGCGCTCCGACGACTTGATCGAGCGGGTGCGGGCCAAGCTCGACCCGCAGACGGTCTTGCTGGTGCTTTCCGACCACGGTTTTTCGTCGTTCCGTCGGGGCGTGAACCTCAACGCCTGGCTCCTGCGCGAGGGGTACCTCGCCTTGCGCGAGGGCTCGCGGGGCGACGCGGAATACCTCCGCGACGTCGACTGGAGCCGTACGCGCGCGTACGCGGTCGGCCTGGCCGGGGTGTACCTGAATCTTCGCGGGCGCGAGGCGCAAGGCATCGTCACCGCGGGCGAGGCCGGACTGCTGAAGCAGGAGATCGCGGCCAAGCTCGAGGGGCTCCAGGATCCCGAGGGCGACCGGCGGGTGGTTGCCGAGGCGGTCGATATGGCGAGGCGCTACCGCGGACCGTATCTCGACCAGTCGCCCGACTTGATCGTGGGCTACGCCGACGGCTACCGCGTCTCCTGGGATGCGGCGATCGGCAAGGTCGCGGGCGAAGTGGTCTCGGACAACCGGAAGTGCTGGAGCGGCGACCATTGCGTCGATCCGCGCCTCGTCCCCGGCGTGCTTTTCTGCAATCACCCGATTCCCGCCGAGACCCCGTCGATCGTCGACGTCGCTCCAACCATCCTCGGCCTCTACGGGATCGCGACCCCCGCCTACATGGAAGGCCGCTCACTCGGAATTTCGCCCGGCGCATGAGAGCGGCGATCGTTGCGGTATTGCTCGTGGTCACGGCCGGGAGCGTCAGCCCCGCCCAACCCGCGGGGCATCGCATGCTGATCCTCGGCTTCGATGGCGTCGACCCGAACCTGCTCGACCGCTTCATGGCCGCCGGGCAACTCCCCGCGTTCTCCAAGCTCGCCGCGCAGGGACATTACCAGCGGCTCGGCACGACGATTCCGCCGCAGAGCCCGGTCGCCTGGTCGACCTTCATCACCGGCCTCGACCCTGGCGGACACGGCATCTTCGATTTCATCCACCGCGACCCCGCGCCTTCCACAGGCGGCGCGCTGCTGCCCTTCCTCTCGACGTCGCGCGTCGAGCAGGACGGGCGGAAGCTTCGCTTCGGCTCCTATGCGCTGCCGCTGCGGTCGGGAACGACCGAGCTGCTGCGTCACGGCAAGGCATTCTGGAACATCCTCGAAGACCACGGGATTCCGGCGACCATGGTCAAGATTCCAGCCAATTTCCCGCCCGAGCGAAGCGAGGCGCGGACCATCTCCGACATGGGCACGCCCGATCTTCGCGGCACGCCGCGCACGTTCTTCTTCTTCACCGCCGACCCGAAGGACGGGCCGTCGCGAAGCGTCTCGGGCGGTGTCATCCGCTCCGTGACGCTCGAAGGCGACCACGCGCGCGCCGAGCTGCCGGGCCCGCCGAATCCGTTTCTGGCCGCCGGCGACTACGCCGGGCGTCATTTCGACGTGTGGATCGATCGGCGGTCGCAAGCCGTGAAGCTGGAGATCGGGGCGCAGGAGGTCGTGCTCGGCGAAGGCGAGTGGAGCGGGTGGATCCCGGTCTCGTTCGAGCTCGTCCCACGTCTGGTGAGCGTTCCCGGCATCGTGCGCTTTCACGTCGCCTCGGTCGAGCCACTGCGGCTTTATGCGAGCCCGGTCAACATCGACCCCGACCGGCCGGCGCTGCCGATCTCCACGCCGCCCGACTACAGTCGGGATCTCTACGAGCACGTCGGTTACTACTACACGCAGGGCTTGGCGGAGGACACGAATGCGCTTTCGGCCGGAATGCTCGCGGACGAGGAGTTCCTCGAACAAGCGCGCGACGTCTACGCGGAGCGCCGCAAGCTCCTCGAGCTCGAGCTCTCCCGCTTCCGCTCCGGTCTGCTGTTCGTTTACTTCGGCGGCGCCGATCAGGTCTCGCACATGTTCTGGCGAACGCTCGCCCGCGACGCGGACGGAACCGCCCCGACGCGGGCCGCGGAGTCGAACGCGATCCTCGACGCCTACCGAGAGCTCGATCAGGCGCTCGGCGAGGCGATGCGGGCGATCGAGGGCGATTCCGACACGACGCTTCTCGTCATGTCGGATCATGGCTTCGCGCCGTTCGCACGCGCCGTTCACTTGAACGGCTGGCTCCGCGACGAGAAGTTCCTCGCGCTCCGCCGCGGCGTGACCTCCAGCCGCGAGCTCTTCGCCGACGTGGACTGGTCGAAGACGCACGCCTACGGCTTCGGCCTGAACGGCCTCTACGTGAACGCGCTCGGGCGCGAGCGCTTCGGCGTCGTCACCCCTGAGGAACGCGACCGCGTGCTCGCCGACCTCACAGCCCGCCTCCTCGCCTGGACCGATCCATCGAACGGCGAGCATATCGTCAGCCGCGTCTACCGCAGAGAAGACGTCTACAGCAGCCAGCAGCGCGCCCTGGCCCCGGACCTGACCGTCGGCTACAAGCGGGGCTATCGCGTGTCCAACCCGTCGGCGCTCGGCGAGGTGCCGCGAGGCGTCGTCGAGGACAACCTGAGCAAGTGGAGCGGCGATCACTGCATCGCCGCCGAGGAGGTTCCCGGCGTGTTGCTGACGAATCGAGCGATCACCCGAGCCGACGTGTCGCTTCTCGACATGGCCCCGACGGTGCTCGCCGAGTTCTCGATCGCCGCCCCGGAAGAGATGAAGGGACGGCCCTTCCTGGGTCATTGAGAGGAGCAACCGACGATGTTCGCCTTCGGCAAACGCCGGATCGCCGTCGACAAGCCGCTGTACGATCGCGCCGCCAGGTTCGCCGCTCAGGCCGGCTACGCGTCGGTGGCGGATTTCGTGACACACATGCTCGAGCGCGAGCTTCGCCACCTCGAAGAGGCGCAGGACGAAGACGAGGTGCGCAAGCGCCTCGAGGGGCTCGGCTACATCGATTGATCGCCACGCACGATCTGCTCGTACGTGTCTTCGATCTCCTGCTCGGCCCGCTCGACCGCTGGGCGCCGACGGCGGGCCTTTGGGTCGTTTCCGCGTTGTCGGGCGTCGCGGTGCTCTTCGTCTTCCGCTGGGCCTCGAATCCGTCCGCGATCCGCGCGGCGCGCCGCCGGGCGCAAGCCGAGCTTCTCGCCGTGCGCCTCTATCGGGATGACCCGCGGGTCGTCCTGCGAGCGCAGGTGAGGTTTCTCGCCGCCCTCGGGCGCTATCTCGGCCGCATGCTCCTACCGTTTGCCGTGCTGGTCCTGCCGTTCGCCGTCCTCTGCGCTCAGCTCGACGCGCGCTACGGCTTCCGCGCCCTCGCGCCCGGGGAGCGGGCCGTCGTCGAGGCGTTCGGAACGAGCGTGATGCTCGACTCGGCTTCGCTCCAGAGCGCGGACGGAATCGTGATCGAGGCGGGACCGGTGCGCATCCCCGAGCGAGGCGAGATGAGCTGGCGGATCGCCGCGAAGACGCCCGGCCGCCAGTGGATCACGCTGCTCCTCGCGGAACGGCGAGTCGACAAGGAAATCGTGGTCGCCACGGCCGCCCGAGGCGCGCCCACCCGCCGCATGACCGCCGGGGTCTCGAGCTTCTTCCTCGCTCCCGCCGAAGCGGCGATCGACGACGCTTCCGGCGTGCACCGCATCGAGGTCCTCTATCCGCCGCTCGAGATCGACTTGCTCGGCTGGAAAATGGGGTGGGTGACGGTGTTCCTCGTCGTCTCCGCCGCGGTCGCGCTCGCACTCCGCCGCCGCATGGGCGTGGAGTTCTAGAGAGGTTACTGGGCGTAGCCGAGGACAGATCGTAGAACACGAGCGACAAGACGATCGCCGTGGGGAAGGCCCGGGAAGATGCCCGCTGGGAGACCGCTGCAAGCACGGCGACCATCGGTATGGCCACGATCGCCAACACCCCCCGCTCACTACGAAGTCGATGGCAAGGGTCGAGGGGGGAACGGCGCGGCCACGAGCAACGCGGCCGAAAAGGCCTGAGCGACGATCACGGCCATGTGAAGTTAGCAAATCCTCTGAAGGCGCAAGAGCATCCAGCCGCCGTCCCATCGATGTGGACTCTGGCGGGTCGGCTGTCTTCAGCCCTTGCTCTCGGGCCGCCGGTCCTCTTCCGCGGCCAATCCAAGACGGCCCCCGAGCTCGGCATTCGACGTGAGGAAGAGCACCCCGATCGCGGCGTAGAAGGGAAAGAGGTGGCGGCCCATCACGAAGGGATACAGCAGGTAGCGGGCCACGGCGAGCAGCAGAAGGGTCGGGGGGAGGGAGCGCCGCAGGCGTGAGCGGTGATCGGTTGCGACGGGAAGCTGTACGAAGGTCACCACGCCGAGAAGGGCCATCGCGGCTGCCTGAGGATCGAGAAACATGTGGGCGTTTCGCGCAAGGACCGCGAGATAAAACGGGAGCGAGAGGCTACCGTGCCATTCTGCCGGTCGCGCGAGCGGAGCGCCGAAGGAGTGGACGAAGAACGTCGTCCACGGATATGCGGTGGCGGCTCGCACGTTCACCGCATAGACGGCGACGACTCCTAGCGCCGTCGCCGCATGTCGCCAGGGGTGAAGCCGATCCCCGCGCCGGTCCACCGCGAAAAACAGAGCCGCGAACCAAATCCCGATGATGACGTTGTCGCTGCGTATCGCGACCGAGAGGACGAGGGCGAGCGAGGCGACCCCGAGTGCGGCATGCTCGCACAGCGCGTAGAGTGCCACCAACAAACAGCAGCCCGAGATTGCATCGGGCGAGGAGATCCGCGCGACGATCGGAAGCCCAATCAGGAGCGAGAGGAGTACGGCGAAGGGCCCTGAGGCTCTCGGGGCTAGGTAGATCCGCAGCCAGAAGAAGACTAGCACGGCGAAGCTCACCGAAGCGGCAATCGAGACCGCGAGCGTGGCCGTGACCGGCGAGAGCCCTGCGCTCGCGAGCAATCGCAGCAGCTCCAGATAGGCCGGCTTTATGCGGTAGAAGGGAAGCTGCTGGCGCAGCGCCTCGGGATCACGGAACACGTCGCCGAAATAGTCGCCGGACGTGAGCGCGACGAATCGGCTGGGAGGGACAATGCGTCGGATCTCCTCGAACGTTGCCGCCTGCAGATCCGCGGGGTCGGTAAACTGGCTCTCGAGCACGCACGCGACGTACGGAACGAGATCCCAATTCCAGTGCGGGCTGTGAATCGAGCGTGCGACGAGCCAGGCAAGGAAGAGGCAGAAGAACCCGAGTCCCCCTAGATCAGCCAACCGTCCGAATCGGCGGCTGCTAGCTAGTCCGGAAGTCGGCATGGCGGCCAGTCCTAGCGAAGCCGGCCCGGGGTGTACACAGCACGCAGTCGCCTGTCGATGGCGCCGATCTTCGTCCCCTCGCTCTCATGCTGCGATCCCGGTAGTATCCTACCGATGTCGCTCTCTCTGGACGACAGCCGATGAGGGCCGCGTCGTTTTCGTTCCGGATTCCCGATCGCCTGCGCCAGCTTGCCGGCTTCCAGGTCGCCGGCACCGGCGACGATCCGCTCGCCTACCTGCGTCAGTGCGCATGGGAATTCGACGCCGTCGCGTCGGTCCTACCGCGGCACCCGCGGCGCGTCCTCGATCTCGGCTGCGGTCTCGGGCGGGCCTCGGTCTATCTGAATGCCTGCCTGCCGAGTGAACCGATTCACTTCGTGCTTGCCGACACGTCGGCGCACACCGGTGACGGCCCCAAGGCGGGCTGGAACCCGGGAGACGACTTCTACAACGACCTGGCGTGGACGGCCGAGTTCGTGCGCGACCATGGCGTGACGCGCTTCGAGACCTTCGACATCTTGCGCGACGACTGGTCGCGCCTCCGCGACATCGACCTGGTTCTGTCGTTCCTCGCGGTAGGCTTCCACTTTCCCGTCGAGAACGTGATGCCGCGCCTGCTCGCGGCCACGACATCCGACAGCACGATGATCTTCGGGGCGCGCGCCGGCCGCTACTCGCGCTGGTCGTTCCGGGATCGCTTTCGCGACGTGCGCGTGCTGCGCGGCTCGCCGGGCCATCCGAGCTACGCGAAGGAGCACTTCCTGATCCTGCGCGAGCGCCGCGACCGGGTCGTTCCGCCCGCGCTCCGCGCGCTCTGGCATCTACTGGATGGAGCTGCCACGCGATCCGATCGGGCGAGAGCAGCCTTGAGCCGGCGCGCTCGGCGCCTGCTCGGCCGAACCTGAGACCAGTGACAGGCGTACCGGCGGAACCACCGCAGAATCTCTGTCCGCTACGGCACCGCACGTGGAAACCTGTCGCTCACCTGGCTCCCGTATATCGTCCCATCGTCCACTTCGCTCAGCACGGAAAGGTTGCATTTCGACGTCAATTCTTCACGCGTCGGAAGGAACCACAGTGCCAGGTCCTCGAAGTAGACGGTTAGTGCCACTCCATTTCTGCAATCGCTGCACATGGCTTGGAGCTCCTCTTCGTAGTCCCGGTTCGGCGTTCCGTTCCTCAACGTGTGGGACGGCATCTCACTGGCCCTCCTGCCGGTGAGGAAGTGGATGACATCAGGCCCGTTGGAGAAGATCTTTCGTTCGTCCGCGAGAGATCGCACGAATCGTATACTCGGTGAGGTCCGCCACTTCGCCGACGTGTAACCACGTCCATTCGCACGCACGTCGAGGGCCTCCGCTACCGCCCGTTTCCCGTTGAGGATCACCAACAGCGCCACGGCACATAGGAAACCCCGCCAGATGATCCGGCTTCTCAAGGCTTGGGAGAGCGACCACGCCAGCGAAATGACGGGAGCCACGAGCAACACGAACACCGGCAGCAGGAGTCGTGCGTCGAGCGGCGTCGACACGCTAAAAAACGAGATGGAGATGAACAGGAACGCGACGTATGTCAAGACAAGCAGCACGCTGGTCGAGGAAAACGCGATGCAAAAAGAGGAAGCGCGGTCCCGGGCGCGACTCTTCCCGTGCACCGCGACTGCGGAAACGAGTACCCCCATGGTCAGCAAGACGAGCTGCACGACCTTTACCCGAGCAGGGCTCGTGTCCGGTGAAATGAAAGCGAGCAAAGTGGAACAGAGCGCCTTGACATGGCTCATCCTCGCAGGGTGGACGGCGAATCCGCGACCTGTCGCCGTGTGTGCCGTCGCGATGTTGCGAATCAACCAAGCGCCCAAAGGAGCGCATCCAACGACAGTGGCGATGGACGCATCCCTGATCTTGTCCCTCATTGGACGGTCGCCGGCGCCGAGAAGACCGACAATCATCGGTGGCAGCAGACTGATTCCCACGTAACGCGTTGCAAGCGCGAGGCCGAACGACGCCGAAGCGGACAGCAGCAAGCCCAGACGCGGATGAACAATGTGCAGCGAAAGCAACACGACAGTCGCCAGGGAGAATACGACGAACGGCGGCTCCGACCACGCCATCGAATAGACGTACAGGACGGAAGGCGAGGACAAGAAGATCAAGATGGCGCATCCCATGGCCACGACATTGCCTCGCGTACACATCTGAACGGCCAGCCCAAGAAGAATGACGCTGGCACCAAGAAGGACTGCGTTCAGCAGGCGACCAGCCTCCAGAATGTCGCCGTGTCCAACAGCGCCGCCCAGCGCGAGGAGAAGCGGATAGCCAGGGGGATAGGTGGCTAGCGGTTTGCCTCCAGCCCGAAGCCCAGTTCCCGCGAGCAGGCTTTCCGCGGCATCGATGTACACGGTGGAATCGTGACTGACCCCGAGGCCAGCGCCCGTGACCCAGAAGATCAGCATCGCAGCCGAGGCCCCGAGAAACACGAGCGCGAGCACACGAACCTGTGCATGCGCGATCCTGTTGCCGAGGCCGATGCGTCGTTCCGGTCTCTCTCGAATCACCCGCATCAGCGGCCCGTAACCTTGCGCAGGATCTGTTCCAGCGCTGCGCAGTGTCGCCGCCAGGAAAAGTGCTCGACCACTCGTTTCCGCGCAGAAGCACCCATCGTCCGCGCCTCCTCCGGGGTCTCGATCAGCCGCCGCAGAGCGGACGCAAGGGCGCGGGTGTCTCCTTCGGGATAGAGAATGCCCTCCACTCCCGGTCGCACGATTCGGCGAAGGGCTGGAACATCGATCGTCACGACGGGCAGAGCCATTGCCATGTACTCGAGAACTTTGAACGGCGACCAGTAGAAGTCGATCTCGAGGTAGCGATGGCGTCGGGTCTCGAACGGGGCGACGCCAATCTGCGCAAGCCGCAAATAGGACGGCACCTCCGCGTACGGGACGGAACCGACGAAGTGGAAGTTCGCGGAGTGCCCGTGTCTGCGAGCGAGCTCCTCCATCGTCCGTCGCTCCGGACCGTCGCCGATCATCAAGAAGAGCGGAACGTCGACGTCCATTTGCCGCAGCTCGGCCGCTGCCTCGACCAGCGTCTGCGCGCCATGCCAGGGTCGAAAGCTGCCCACGAAAGCGACGACCGTGCGCCCCTTCGTCTGCGGCACAGGGGCGGGCGGAACGTCCGGACGGAAACGGTCGGTATTTGCGCCCCAAGGAAGCTCGTGGACTCTGTCGCGCGCTACGAAGCCGGGGAGAATCGCCGCCGAAGGAGTGATGAAGGCAGCGACGTTTCGCGCCAGGTATTCTCGCCAACGACGGAGCGGCGAACCGAAAAGGTGATCGAGGCGCGCCTTGATCGACCCTGGGTACTCGATCAGCGGCGAGTTGACTTCGAGCACTGCGGGCAGAGAATGCCGATTCGCAGAGACGACGCCTTCCCCGCCGAAGTTGTAGTAACGCTCCACGACTACGTCGGGACGAAACTCCCGGACCTCGCGAGCGACCGCGGGAAGCGAGAGTAGGCGAAGCACGCGCCCCGGCACTCCTCGAAGCACTCGGCGAATCTGAAACCCGGGCTCCTCGGATCGCTGCGGCTCGCCCGCGCGGCCCTTGACCACTACCCGCACCGCATGCCCGAGCTCCGCGAGGCCGCTCGCAACCTCGCGCACGTGGACTGCGCCGCCGTTGTTCGCGGAAAGTGGGATGTCCGACGCTACGTACAGGATTCTCATGACGCCGTCGTTCAAGCGATCGCGCAGCGAAGCTTTCCACAGAAACCGAGGAAGGTCGATTCATGGGGGATCGTGTCCGATCCCGGTTTGACGGTCCACCGACGAGAAGCTACCAGTTGCTAGAGTCCCAGAAATAGGGAGGCCCCCGGCGGATGGGATCCGAACTAGTCAGCCAGTATTACGAGCGATTTCACCAAGCCTCCGGGAAGCAAGGGACGATGATGATCCCCGAACGGTTGGATTTCATCCGTGAAGAAGTAGGGTCGCAGAAGGACGTGATCGAGCTCGGCTGTCGCTATGGGGATCTGTTGTCACATCTTCTGACTGGGAACCACGTGATGGGAATCGACGTGGATCGGCATGCCGTCGAGCTTTGCAGGAGGAGATTCGGCATCCCCGCTCAGGTCGCGAATTTGAACGAGAGGCTGCCTCTGGCAGATCAGTCGTTCGATGTCGTCGTGTTGAGCGAGGTACTCGAGCACCTTCCCTATCCCGAGCTGACGCTCGGGGAGGCCGCGCGGATTCTGCGCCCGAACGGCAAACTGATCGGTTCCGTGCCAAACGCGACCAAGGCCCAGAATCGGATTCGCTTCTTGCTCACCGGGCGCGTAGAGACCGATCCTACCCACCTTCATTATTTTTCGGAGAAGGCGCTCGTCGCCCATTTGTCGCAGTTCTTCGAGCGCTGGCAGTTCCGCTACGTCGGCGGCCGTTATCGGATCATTTCTCCGCGATGGCTCGCGAGCTACATCCTCTTCACGGCCGGCCCGCCTCGACACTCCTAACCTTGATCCGAGAGTAGAGGGCCTCGAGAACCTGGGGTGCTGAGCGGTCGGGGCGAGAGCAGCTCTGCATACCAGGAGAGGTAGTGCTCGGTCACCCGCTCGATGTCGAACTTCTGGAGCACGCGCTCGCGCCCTGATGCGCCGATCGCGACTGCCCTGTCGGGGGCCGAGAGAAGCGCAAGAGCCGCGTCGGCGAGCGCGGCGGGATCTTCCCGAGGGACGACGATCCCGTCGGGCACCGCGCCTCGCGCCGCGCTCGGGTCTTGAGCCGCGGCCGCAAAGATGAAATCGGTGATGCCGGGCAGCTCGGCTACGACGCATGGGACGCCGCAAGCCATGGCCTCGATGATCGCCGTCCCGAAGCCCTCGCGGCGCGACGGGAACAGGAATGCGTCGGCCCCCTGCAGGAAGCGCTCGGCGTCGTCGCGCACGCCGAAGCGACGGGTGCGGGCGAGCGCCGGCGGCGGCATCGATGCCAGGCAGCGGTCCAAGAATCGCTCGGCCCCGGGATCGTCCTCGAATCGATCGCGCCCGACGAGCCAGAGGCGCGCCGAGGGTCTCGCCCGCTGGATCTGCCCCCACGCCGCCAGCAGCACATCGATGCCCTTGCGCTCGACGAGGGAGCCGAGGAAGACCAGCAGCGGCTCGTCGTCCGCGGCTCCGAGCTCGCGGCGCAACGCGGCTCGATCGGCGACCGGCCTGTACCTCTCGACGTCGACGCCCTGGGGAATCACGCGCAGCCGGCGCTCCGGCAGACCCGCTTTGCGGTACGCTTCCGCGAGCGCGGGGGACATCGCGACGTAACCCGCAAAGCGCCGGTATGCCGCATAGCGAAGAGCGGCGAACCAGTTCTTCGAGTCACGGATGCTCGCCGGGTCGTCGACTCCCATCAACGTCATCTCGAAGAGCACCGGCACGCGGCGAAGACGCCCGAACGCCCAGGCGGCATACAGTGCGTCGTTCGCGCCGTGAACGTGAATGAGATCGATCGGCACGCCGCTAACCGAGAGATGGAGAAAGGTGCGCAAAGCGAAGGTGGGCGACCACAGACGGCGGCGCAGCCGCGAATCGCCTCGGCCCGGCAGATCGCAGCGTAGCCTGTGGATCGACACGCCGTAGCTACGTTCTTCGCGCGGCGCGTCTCGGCCGCGCACCGCCGCGACCACCGTCACCTCGGCGCCGCGACGAACGAGCGCTCGGGAGAGCTCCTCGAGCTGCACCCCTTGGCCGGAGAAATACGGTCGGAAGCGCTGGATCACCATCACGACGTGAAGGCGACGGCCATCGCGATCCGTCGCGGACCGACCTTTCGCGGACGGGATCTCTTCCATCTTCGCCGCGTACGTCCTAGAAGGTCACCCCCACCGGATCAAGAGGCCGCGAATGCACCCCCAAGTAGACGCTTCGCTCCCCTCGCGGATTCCCGTGTGGCTTCGCCTCGTCGGACCGGTCGTGGCCGTCGTTCTGCTCCGGCGGATCGATTTGCGAGAGGTCGGCGCTTCCCTCGCCGAGGCGCGCTGGCAACCGCTCGTCCTCTCGCTCTTCCTCGTCGCGCCGCTCTGCTTGGCGAAAGCCTGGCGCTGGCGCCTCCTACTGAGCGCCTGCGGCCGGCGCATCTCGCTCCGAGAAGCATTGTGGCTGTACACGATTGCCGCCGGTGCGGCCTCACTCACGCCGGGGGCGGTCGGCGACTTCTGGAAGGGGTTGTCACCGGTCGTCGGTAGCAAGTCCGTCGGCCTGTGGACGAGCGCGATCGACCGGCTCTACGATCTCGCCCTGCTCGTGCTGCTCGGGTTGGTCATTTCCGTCGCGTGGCTTCACGGTCGCGCATCGAAGGCGATCGGATCGGCCCTGCTCGTGGTCGCGGTGCTGGCGCTCTGGACGGTTCGACGGCGCGTTCTCGACCTCGCAACTTCGCTGCTGCCGCGCTTTCCCCGCGCGGCGAGCGCGCTGCACCAATCCGCTCCAGCCGCCGCCAGCGCGACGATCCTGGCGACGATCGTCGCGCTCGTTCGCTTCCAGCTCCTCGTCGCCGCGCTCGCCCTGCCGTTGCCCTGGCCGCAGTCGCTCGTCGCGTTCGTTCTCACTTCGGGCGTCGCTGCGCTGCCACTGTCGGTCGCCGGTCTCGGCACGCGCGACGTCGCGCTGCTCGGTTATCTGCGTGCCTGCGGGATCTCTTCGGCGGACGCGATAGCGCTATCGTCACTCTGCCTCTTGCTGTTCGTCTGGAACGGTGTCGTCGCGGCTGGCCTATGGCTGCTGCAGCCGCCGCGCCCCGCGACCATCTAGTGGAAGACCCGACGCTTCACCGGCTCCTCGCCGGCCGCGATCCCTCAGTTTGAACGAGGCCAATCGCCACAGGTGCCTCACGTCCATGTCGGATCGGACGCCTTCAACGATCCAAGCCCTTCATACCCGGGTAGCGCGATCGCGGGCCTGCCGAACGACCCGGTCGTACGCCGCCAACAGCTGATCGCCGTATGATTTCCACGAGAGGCCGCGAGCGGTGTCGACGGCCGCCGCGCCGAGACGCGCGGCGAGACCCCGGTCATGGTGCAGCCGCGCCAGGGCTTCGGCCAGCGCGGCGTCGTCGCCCGCGGTCACCAGCAGGCCGTTTCGCCCGTCCTCGACGACGTCGGGGACGCCAGCGATCCGCGTCGACACCACGGGTCGCCCGGCCGCCATCGCCTCGAGCAGCACGTTCGGCAACCCGTCGACGTTGCCCTTGTCGTCGCGCACCGAAGGCACGGCGACGACGTCGGCGGCTCGGAAGAGTCCGCCGATCTGGTCGTGGGGAACGTTGCCGAGGAAGCGCACGTGGTCGGTACAGCCGAGCGCCGCCGCCTCATTCGCCAGCCGCTCCGCCAGGTCGCCGACGCCGCCGATCGCCACGCGCACCGGCACGGCTCCCGTCCGCAACGTCGCGGCCGCACGCAACAGATGCGAGAAGCCCTTCTTCGCGACCAGCCGGCCGAGCGCCACGACGAGAAAATCTCCGTCCTCGGCTGCGGCTCGCCGCCGCCATTCCATCGCGTCGCCGCCCGCGAGCTCCTCGATGTCCACGCCGTGCAGCAGCGTCGCGACGCGCTCGGGCGGCGCACCGAGGCGGATCGCACGCTCTGCGAGATCGCCCGCGCACGCGGCCACCCAGCTCGTGCGCCGAAACGTCCAACGGGCGAGCGACGCGAGCGCCGCGCTCTTCTCGGCGACGAAGACGTCCGAGCCGTGCAAGCTGATCACCAGCGGCGGCTTTGGAGGACGCGCCGCCAGAGCCGCGATTGGCCCGTTCGGCAGCACCCAGTGCGCATGGATGACGTCGTACGGATTGCTTGCAGCGAGACGGCGCATCCTCGACAGCGCCGAGATGAAGACCAGCGGCGCCAGCGCCAGCGCGCGTGCGCGCAGCTGGCGGTCTGCGCGCAGGGACGAGGCATACCCCCACGCATAGCTCTTTCCCGAGCCCGCCCAGAAGGGGAAGAAACGGATGGGAAGGCCGCGCTCACGTCCCGCCACGACGAGGTCCGGGTGGCGCGGCAGCACGAGATCGACGGCGTGACCGCGCCGGGCGAGCTCGAAGACGATCTTCTCGATCACCGGAGCGGTGACGTCGCCCGGAACCTTCGGGAACGACGTGGTGATCATCAGGATGCGCATCGCGAGTGGGGGACGGCTTTGGGCAACTGGCTGGTGCGCTCAGGAGTCGCGGCGTTCGGTCCGCAGCGCGTTGATCTGCTCGGAGATCAAGCCGACGAGGAACGTGAAGATCGCCATCATCCAGGCGAGCACGCCGCCATTGGCGAAGCGGCCCGAAACTGCGAACGTCCAGAGTCCGTAGACGGTGCCGAGCGCCGCGAAGAAGAGCGATAGCGGCAGGAAAACCTTCAGCGGGTTGTAGAGCGTGGTCATCTTGAGAATGATCAGCAGGAAGCGACTGCCGTCCTGGAGCGGATGGATCTTGCTCGACCCGCTGGCGCGAAAGCGCATGTGCACTCGCACGAACGCTACGTTGTAGCCGGCGCGAAGAAACGACAGGGTCGAGGTCGTGGGATACGAGAATCCGTTCGGGAAAAGATGCACGAACTCGAGCATGCGCGCCCGGCGAGCGGCGCGAAAGCCCGAAGTCAGATCGTCCACGGGGAATCCGGCAAGATAGGAGGCCAGGCGATTGAAGGCGGCGTTCGCTGCTCGGCGCCACCAGTGGACCTCGGCCCGCGCGTCTCGCGCGCCAATCACTAGATCGTAGTCGCCGAGCTTTTCCACGAGCCCCGCCGCTTCCTCCGGAGGATGCTGGCCGTCGGCGTCGAGCAGCACGACCCAGTCGGTGCGGGCCGCTCGCAGCCCGGTCTTCACCGCGGCGCCGTTGCCCTTGTTGTACGGATGGCGCACTACCTCCGCACCGGCCTCGCGGGCGATATCGGCGCTTCGGTCGGAGGAGCCGTCGTCGATGACGAGCACCGGCGAGGACGGATACAAGCGCCGCAGCTCGCGGACGACGTCGCCTACCCCTTCTTCGTTGTATGCGGGCACGATGAAGGTAACCTCTTCCCCCGCCCTCACCACGGGCCTCCCTCCTGCGCCCGTTCGGCGCATCGCTCCATCGTTCTCCTCGATAGCCCGCCACTCCGGCAACGCGGCTTCTGGCGCTCCAGACAGAGGCGAGCGGTCCGGAAGTCCTGCTGCGGTGCGGTGCCGTCGAGAGGAGCCACTCAGGCGAGATCATGCCGAAGGAAATGAGCGCCGTACAGCGATCGCTCCGGACAGCCCGCACCGGCGAGCCGCCCGGTCCGTGCCGGCGGCGGAATTGCCAATCGTCGATCGCGGAACTATACACCAGGCGGGCGGTCGAACGACCGCTTGCCATCCTCGGGCCGCCCTCTTCGGAAGGAACGACCACGCGCATACGAGCCGACTCCCGGGCTCTCCAGCGGAGACTTCGCGCCCGGATGCTGAGTGCGATCTTCGCGGGCGTTCCCGAGAACGCTTTCGGGCGGTGCCTCGAGCTCGGAGCCGGGGACGGCTACCTGAGCACTCTGCTGGCGCATTACGCGCGCGTGCTCATCAGCGCGGAGATCCGGGTCGGACGCTTCGCGGAGCGGGCGCTCGATAACACCCTTTACGCCGTCTGTGACGCGGAGCTCTTGCCCTTCCGCGCGGCGAAGTTCGATCTCATCTTCTCGTCGCATTTGCTCGAGCACCTTCCGAATCTGCAGGGCGGGCTTTGCGAGATGCGCCGGGCGCTTCAGCCCGATGGCGTGATGGTGCACCTGGTCCCGACTCGGTTGTGGAAGCTCCTCGATTTCGGCCTCTTCTTCCCGAGCCAGGTAGTCCACCTGGTCGAGAAGCACACCGAGCCAGCCGGCGAAGAGGGCGAGCGGCGAGGCACGCCCGACAGAGAGCGGAGCACCGTCAAGCAGCCGCCGCCGAGCTGGTGGCGACGCTCGCTCTGGCCACCGGTGCATGGCGTGAGCGGGAACAACATCTCCGAGTTCATGCGCTTCGGGGTTCGTCGCTGGACCACCGAATTCGAGCGGGCGGGACTCGACGTCGCCCATGTCCGCCGGCGGCTCCCGCTTCACTCTCCGTACCGTTTCGGGCTCGAGAGGACTCGGAGCGTCCTCGAGTCTCTCGGAGCGTCCTCGACGGTCGGCTTCGTGCTGACCCATTCGGGGCGCCGTCCGCCTCCGGCGCGGCTGTTCACATAAGAGTGTCGTGCAGTGAGCCGGCAGAGAGGCTGGTGGGGATGGCTGGTGTCGTATAAAGGAGCGGCGACTATGCGCCTGTTGATCGTCACCGATGCGTTTCCCCCGCGCTGCGGAGGAAGCGGCTGGAGCACGTTCCAGCTCGCTCGGGCGCTCACCGCTCGGGGCCACCAGGTGCGCATCGTCAAGCCCGAAGCGAATTTGTCCGGGGTGCACCGGCGCGAGTTCGAAGGTATCGCGGTCGCCGAATTCGGTTACCTGTTTCGCGACGTGCCCTACGTACGGAGCTGGCTTCGTGACGAATGGCTGCGGCGGCGGCTCGAGCGTTTCCTTCTGGGCGAGCTCGCCGACTCCCCGGCCGACGTCGTCCACGCACAGCACGTGCTCTCGGCGTCGCCGGCGATCGCTGCGGCAGCGCGCCTCGGCCTCCCTTCGGTCGTCACGGTTCGCGACTATTGGCCGGTCTGCTACTTCACGACCGCTCACGTCGAGGGTGCGGCGTGCCCCGATTGCTCCTTTGCCAAGATGCTCGAATGCATGCGGGAGAAGAACCCGAGCGCCTACTGGGCGGGGGTGCCGCTCATGCCGTACATGCGTCGCAACGTGCGGCGGAAACAGCGGTCCCTGGCAGCCGCCGATGCCGTCATCGCGGTGAGCGGCGTCATCGCCGAGCGTGCGGTGCGTTGCATCGTCGGCAACCGGCGCACGCACGTGATCCCGAACCCGATCGACGCGACCGAGGTGGAACGGGTGGCCGCGGCGCCGCCGCAAGTCGAGCTCCCGGAACGTTTCGTCGCGTTCGTCGGCAAATTCGTTCGCCTCAAGGGCGCTTGGCTCGCGCTCGACGCGGCCGAGCGCTTCGGCGAGCGAGCTCCCCTGGTGATGGTGGGCGAAGGCGAGGAGCGCTTCTCGCTGCAGGCGAGCGCCCGCGAGCGCGGCCTCGCCGTCCGCTTCCTCCCGTGGGTCGACAACCGTGAAGTGTGGCGGATCCTGCGCCGGGCGGCGGCGGTCCTCGTCCCGTCGCTCTGGGCCGAGCCGCTCTCCCGCACCGTGACCGAGGCGATGGCGGTCGGCACGCCGGTGGTCGCCACGGACCGTGGTGGAATCCACGATCAGCTACGCCACCACGAGTCGGGCGCGATCCTGCCACCGGATCCCGCGGCGTTCGCCGCCGAGGTCGACCGCCTGCTAGCCGATCCGCGGCTCGGTCGATCGTGGGCGGAGCGGGCGCGTGAGAAGGTCGCGAGCTACTTCGACCACAGAGTGGTGATCCCACGGATCGAGGCGCTCTACGCAGACCTTGTCGAATCGAGAAACACCCGGCCGGGCGCACGTTCCGCCGCAGCGCGCTGAGGTGCAGAAGAAGAACGCGGGCGGTCGGCGCCGAATCTCTACTCGGCGCCGGCCCCCCCGGCTACGATCCACCGGGCCGGCACGGATTCGACGTCGGCAAGCAAGTTCCGGCCCGCGCGGAGGACCAACACGAGCAGCAGCGCGATTTCGGTCCCGCGTCCTCCAATCGCGGCGGCATGCCGCCTGCCCAGGAAGCGCATCCGTCAGCAGGTGTCAGGCGCCATCTTCGAAATCGCCGCACGCCGCCAGAAAGTCGGCCGCGCCCCGCGCCCACGTGTATTGCGTCGCCACGCGCCCGCGCGCACGCTCGCCCATCCGACGCGCCCGCTCGGGATCGCCGAAAAGCTGGAGCATCCCCGCGGCGAGCGCCTCGGGCTCAGGCGGCACCCGCAGCCCGGTCTCACCGTCCATCACGGTGTAGCGCGGTCCTCCCTCGTCGACTGCGACGGCGGGAACGGCAAAGGCGGCCGCCTCGACAATCGTGAGGCCGAAGGTCTCCTGGCGCGCGACGTGGGCGAGGAGATCGGAGGCGGCGTAGAAGCGCGCGAGGTCGCTTTCCCCGACGTAGCCCGCAAAACGTACCCGCGCGAGGTGAAGCTCAGCCGCCAGCTCCTCGAGCGCGTTGCGCTCCGGCCCCTCGCCCACGACCAGGAGGAGGGCCGAAGAATGCTGCCCCTCGACGTGCGCCCACGAGCGCAGCAGGAGGTCGACACGCTTTCGTGGATGCAGAAAGTTGATGCTCACGGCCACGCGATCGTGTTCGCCGATGCCGAGCGCCGCACGCGCCGAGCACCGGTCGACACCGCCGGCATCGAGGGAGACCCCGGGCGTGATCACCCGGCTCGGCAGCCCGTACTCCTCGCGCACGAGCTGCTGCGCGAACGGGCCACTAACGAGGATCTCGTCGATTCGACGCACCAGCCAATGGTCGATTGCGCGGTAGCCCGACAGAGCGGGCCGGATCACCCAGCGCCAGCGGCCGACGCGCGCGAGCACGTCGGCGTTGTCCACGCCGACCGCCCGCGGCGGCTCGTAGCAGAAGTGGAGGAGGCGGGCGGGCCGGGGTGCGGGCAGCGCCGCCAGAGGAAGCGCGGGGCCGAATAGGCAAACGACGTCGGCATCCTTCGCAAAACGGCGGCGCAGAGCGAAGCATTGAACGTAAGACGCGATCGAGTCGAGATAGTGATTGCCGGTCCAGTCGAGGCGAATGCCGCTTTCGTCGATGATCAGCCCCTCGGCCAGAGGCCGACAGCGGGGATCGAACTGGTGGCACACGATACGCACGCGGCAGCCTCGGCCGACTAGCGCCCGCCCGAGGCTCAGGATGAAGCGCTCTGCCCCCGAAGGCGGCTTGAACTTCGGCTGGACGAAGTCGACATTCACGCGCGGCGCATCTCCACGATCACCTGTTCGTAGCCAGCGAGTCGCCGGCCTCTCCAGGGACCTAGCTAGCTCGCTCCTCAACGTCGGCCGGGGGCACGAGCAGGCCATTGCCATCGTGATCTTCGACGACCAGCAGCGCGGGCTCGAATACAGGCGACGGAGCTCGCGCAGCCTTCGCCCACCCCTCTTCGTTGTTGGTGGGGAGAACGAAAGTCACCGAGGCGTCGGGCGTCACCTTACTCGTCCTTCTTTTCCGGTTCGACCTTCTCCGCTTTGCGCTGCAGATAGAGGATCTCCTCGGTCAGGCGTCGGTTGGCCGCGATGGTGTCGCCGATCAGTCCGATCAGCATCACCTGCACGCCGACGATCAGCAGGACCGCGCCCAGGATCAGTGACTGGACCTTCCCCTGGCCGAGACCGAACCGGTAGTCGTAGACGAAGCGCAGTCCGATCAGCACGCCGCCGCCGAAGAACACGAGGCCGAGGATGCTGAACGTCTTGAGCGGCTCGTAGTGAGTGTAGATGCGGACGATGGAAGCCGCCGAGCGCTTCACGTAGTTCCAGCTCGTCGAAAAGAGGCGTGAGGGGCGAGTCTCCGGATTGGTGGCCACCGGCACGTGCGCGAGTGCGAGGCGCTGCTTTCCCGCCTGGATGATGGTCTCGAGCGTGTAGGTGAACTCGGTGATTACGTTCATGCGCAGCGCTGCCTCGCGGGAGAGCGCGCGAAAGCCGCTGGTCGCATCTGGAACGTCGGTGGCGGACACCTTGCGCACCACCCAGCTCCCGAGCCGCTGCAAGACGCGCTTGGCCGGCGAAAAGTGCTCGACGCTGCCCACGGCTCGGTCGCCGATCACGATGTCCGCCTCGCCCGCCAGGATCGGCGCGATCAAACGGGGAATGTCGGCGCCGCGATACTGATTGTCGGCATCGAAGTTGACGATCACGTCGGCGCCGAGCCGTAGCGCCGCCCCGAGCCCGGCAACGAATCCGCGCGCCAGACCCTGCGTCTGGCGGAACCGCACCACGTGACGCACTCCGGCGGCGCGCGCCACCTCGGCCGTGCCGTCGGTGGAGCCGTCGTCGATCACGAGCACCTCGATCTCGTCAACGCCGGGAATCGAGCGGGGTAGGTCAGCCAACGCGCGCGGCAGGCTTTCGGCTTCATTCAGGCAGGGGATCTGTACGACGAGCTTCACCGGCTCGGCCTTCCGTCGATCTCGAGCTCGGCGATCGACCAATCGAAACGCGAGCTTTGCCCCAGATTCACAAGACGCAGGGCGCGGATGCCGCGACAGTTCACCCAGAGATCGAGATCGCCCCTGGCGTTCTCTTCAGGAATCCCATCCTTCCAGCGAATTCCGTCAACAGCCGTCGGCACTTCCTGTCGGTTCCAGTGCTCCCCGTCAACTGAGGTCTCCAGTGCGAGCGCGCGGGCCCGATCCCTTCCGAGCTGCCCCATACGGATTCTTACCCACGTGACGTCGGTCGGCTCGGCAAAGCCGACCCGGAAGGTCATGCCGCGTCGCTGCGGCGCGCCGCTGCCCCAGCGGGTCTCGAGCCGACCGTCGAGCGCCAGGCGTTCCGACCCCCGGCCGTCGCTCGCCTCGAGCGAGAGCGAGGACGGTGAAAGGGGGGTGGCGTGCGGATCGCCTTGCGGGGCGACCTCGTCGAACAACACCACGCCGCCGAGATCGCGCCGCACGAAGCGTGCGCCGTAGCTTTCCAGGGTCCTTTGCCAAATGTCCGATTCCGCCTCGCCGACGAGGTATCCCATGGTCCGCCCCCCGACTCCAGCGGTTGGGCAGGCCGCTCGGACGTGACGCAGAAGGAAGCGGTTGCCGCCGAGCAGGCTCACCGCGCGATCGCACACGGCATGGACTACACGCTCGCCCTCGTGCTTCCAGAAGTCGTACAGCGGATCGGAGCCGCGGCCCGCGGCATAGCGGGTGAGCGTCAGGTAGTCCTGCGAGATCTCCGTCGGGAAACGGTCCTCAACCTGGTCGAGAACGCTGATCCACCACGCGTCGTGGTCGACCGTCTCGAAGTCCTCCGTGCCCGGAACCTCTTCGAGCGACTTGTCGATGGTGAGTGCCCCGATCGCGATGCCGTCGTCGAGCCACCGGTGGATCAGCGGCCCTTCACTCTCATAGGCAGGCGGCCAGACCACCAGCGTGTTCACCCCGAAGACAAACTCCAACGCTGGGCCGAGGAGGTTCCGCGTCTTGCCGTCGCTCAGGAACACCACGTCCTGGTGGCGCAGGCGCTCGGCGAGCTCCTGGAAGGAATGTGCCAAACCCGGATATTCACGGTGAGCGTAGAGGTGGCGGCTGCGGCCGACGATCGCGTGTACCGCTGCCGCGCACGCAAAGAGCGCCAGCAGCAAGGTCGCCACACGCGTCCTGCCCGTACCGGCCGAGCCGATCGCCGTCACCAGGTACGCGAAGAACAAGAGTAGCATCGGCAGCGCTGCCGGAACGAAGCGCCGGGTCATGTAGATCTGAATCAGGTTCACGAAAGTAAAGTGAAGGAATACGGCGGACAACGTGACGAGTATTGAAAGCACAAAGAGGTTGTCGGCGTTCGCACGCGTCCACAGGAAATGGGCGAGTCCAGCGAAGCCGAAAAGCTCCACGGCCGGACTCACGTACCAGGAGAGCCACACCAGGGTCTTCCCCTGCCCAACCACCAGCCCGTGCATGTGCGGGCGGATCCAGTAGCCGAAGATCGCGAACAGCACGACGCCGATCGCCAGGCCGCGTGCGACCGGCCTCGACAGCTCGCGCCGTCGCGCCGCGGAATGCAGCGCGAACCCGACTGCAGCGGCGAGCGTGACCAGCAGCATCGAAGCGACCCACAAGGAACCCTGTCTGCCGAAGAAGTGCGTACTCATGCGAGACTGTAAGCTCGAGAAGACTCGGTAGGCACTGCGCACGTAGTCGGCCTGGAAGCGCACCCAGTAGGCCGCGGCCAGGAGCGCGGTCCCTCCATAAGCGAGCCAGAAGCTCCTTCCAGGACCCGGGCGCCGGCGCACGAGCGCGATCAGCGCGTAGCCGCCGATCGGCGCCAGCATGAGCCCGGCTTCGACCTTGGCCAAGAGCGTGGCCCCGAGCAGAAATCCGGCGAGGCCCCGGCCGAACCGGTCCGCGCGCAGATAGGCGGCAAAGCCCGCGAACAGCAGGGCTTGGAAGAGAATCTCCGCGACCGGATAGCGCGCCGCCCAGACCTCGATCGCGTCGAGCGCGAGCAGGCTCGCTCCAAGAGTCGCGCCGAGCGCACCGACGAGCGAGGTCCCGGCCGCGAACACCGACCCGACCGCCAGAATTCCGATCGCGTTGTTGGCGACGAAGGCGCCGCCGAGACCGAATGCGCCGTAGAAGATCGCGATCAACGCTGGCAGCAGCGGCAGGCCCTGCGCGAT
>Ga0315273_10001317_pt1 | contig 28107 bp, 18 predicted proteins | sample YL17G02_0_MG_FD_205753 | JGI IMG/M metagenome (GOLD analysis project Ga0315273, IMG submission 205753) | Sediment microbial communities from Yellowstone Lake, YNP, Wyoming, USA - YL17G02_0 | ecosystem: Environmental > Aquatic > Freshwater > Lake > Sediment | place: USA: Wyoming | collected... | reverse complement strand
GCCATTCTTGGTGTCAACTCCGGTGGCGCTCACCGAAGTTTCGCCGTTCACCCGCAACTCGAACGACCCGGTCGAGTCATGAATGGTGAACTTTAGCTCGTAGTATCTCCAATCGTTGAGCAAGAACATCTTGGTTCCAGTCCCGAGAACCGTCCCATCCCCACGCTTCACTGAAATATATGTTCCATCATAGTAGACAATCAGGTGCCTGATTGCACCTTCATTCACAAAAAGCAGCGAGTCAGTCGCGTTCCCGTAGTTGCATTGATAGGCGACACCAACGACCCCAGTAGCGGTAATCGGGACATTTACAGAAATCGACTCGTCGGCTGGGTTATTGGGCTGGGCCATGAACCCCTTCCCATAACGACCGTAAGAACTGTGGATGGAGCCACCGGATCCAACGCCCGCGCTCCACTTCTTGCCCACCTCGGCCGAGGTGTAATGATCGAACCCGTCGCAGAAAACCAGAGCCATGGCTACACCAACTTCGCGTCGAGGGTGAACATGCCGGCATCGCCAACGGCGTAGCCGTACTGGAGGGCATTGACCTCGTCCACGGTCCAGGCCACGCCAGTGTCGGGAGAGGTGTTGTAGATCTGCGAAGGGAGGTAGGAAAAAGTGTCGCTCACGGGAGACTGCAATCCCGTGTAGTAGCGATCCGTGCTTCCGGTGCCATTCGCTTTGAAGAAGGCCGGCTTCGCGCCGCGAAAGCCAGCGTCATCTTTCTTGCCCCGAAGGATGGTCTGGACTCCATAGACGAGACCATTGCCCGAGAGGTTCGCCATCCCGAAAAGGTCCATAGCCCCCGGGGTGGAGGCAGAGTTGTAGTCCGTGTCCGACGGCGCAGTTTCATCGACCGTCTGCCAGTTGCTGCCTGTGGAAGGTGTGAACTGGGTCTTTGCGCCCACTCCGGTCGGGACGAGGTATTGGACCCGAATGTCACCAAGAAAGTTGTTGCTCACGGGTCCAATGTTGTTGCAGAAATATAGATCGTCCATCCATGAGTTGTCGTTATCGTTGGCTCCTGATCCGCCAGTATCGAAAAGCATGAACTCATTTATGACTCCCGTTCCCCCATTCCGGGTGTCAACTCCAGAGGCACTGACGATGGAAGTGCCATTCATCCGAAGCTCAAATGATCCCGCTGAGTCATGAACAACGACCTTCAGTTCCAGGTACATCCAGATGTTCACGCCATACAGCGTGGTAGCTGTACCCAGGATAGTTCCGTCTCCCCGGGCAACCCGAAATACACGAGATTCCTTCACTGGGTATACATAGACATGCGTGATGGTTCCCTCGCGCAGGGAGATGATGGGAAAATCAGCCGCCGCGTTATTGGACAAGTATGCAAGTCCAATGATGTAAGTATCGCAGCTCGTAAACTGCAAAGATCGAAGCTGGCCGCGTCCATACGCACCATTGTAAATGGCGCTAGTCCCCCATCTCCCACCAGTATTGATTGCTGCCTCGTTTGTGGAGGCGTATTTCGTCAGAAGATCAGTTGAGCTGGTGTAATGATCAAACGAGTCCATGAAGACAAGAGCCATCGGTATCCCTCCTCACACAGAGTCTTCGTCGAGGTTGTGCCAAACATGGTATTCGCACCAGACGCGGCGACTACTCATCGAGGGGTCAACGCTGAAAAGCCCCAGGTCGGGGTTGTCTTCGATGAAGCCCATGATCCCGCTGTCCGGCTCTGGCACATTCGTCATGCGGCGACCCAGTCCCTTGTCGTCCAGGAAGCAAATGTTCAGGCTGTTCCTGATGTAGGCGTAGGTGGTCTTGTACTGGTTGCCACTTCGTCGGGACGGCCATTCCTTGACATGGATCATCCCGCTGGCCGTGATATAGGCGAGCTCCTCGCCGGGATCCGGCTCCCGCGTCCGGTCGATGACATTGAAGTTGGGCTGGACGAACCCACGGGCGGGCGGACGCTTGAGGGCCAGGAGGAGGCCCCACGGATCCTGGGTGTCGTAGGAACAGGTGGCCCGGTACTCGACCACATTGGGAGTCGGGAAGGTCATCTCGAGGGACCGCACCGGGAGCAGGACGCTGTTCCAGGTCTGGAGTCCAAGGTCGGGATCGTAGGTGACGAAGGTGTGGGCGCTCGAGTTGATCTCGATGATCTGGCCCGGGTAGAGGCCGGACTGGAAGACCGTGAACTCGGCCCTCATGGCCGGCACGCCCTCCTGGGTGATGACCTTGTTGGCGCGGGCTTTGATCATCCCCGGGTCCCAGTCAGAGCCCATGACCTCGCTCCACTGGAAGCGTCCGAAGTAGTTGATCGAGGGGTCGTTCGTCTTGTGGATGAACTTCAGGAACTCCTGCGTTGACTGCGGCTGGGGATCGAGGGTCCCGGTGAAGACGATGACATCGTTCTTGAGGCGGCTGACATCGGTCGTAATCGACAGGTTCCTGGTGAGGAGGCCGCCCGGCGCATCGCCCACCATCGGGCCCTTCTCGAAGTCCTGGGCCCGCCAGACGATGTAGCCCTCCGGGTCGATGTACCAGATCGCGGATCCCGGCTGGCTGCGGATGATGTTCGTCGAGACATCCTGGAAGAAGGCCCGCAGCGTCGTTCCCGCAGCCGGAGGAGTCCAGGTGTTGGCCGTGTCACCCGTGTTGATCTCGCTGATCTCCTCGATCCTGATGTCGTGGGGAGCCTGCCCGGGCTGGCCCCACTTGATCAGGGGCGAGATGAGATCGAGGTCGAAGTCCCGCAGCATCTTCTGGATGTAGTCGCGGTCCATCGTGTGCGGCGGGACCGAGATGAGGTAACCGGTGACCTTGCCCTTCTCGATCTCGACATGCTCGACCTTGTATCCCCTGGTTCCCTTGGCCGACGGGGGAAGACCCATGCGGGCCGCCCATGCCACGCTGGGGATGCTGCCGTCCGGGTACTTCAGCGGGTTGGCCCGGTTGTAGAGGACCAGCTTGTCGAAGATGATGTTCAGGTCCACTCCGTGGAGGATGACCCGTGGCTCGGGGTCGTCCGGGAAGACGAAGCCCTGCTCGAAGATGAACAGGTAACCCCACCACATCCTCTTGCCGTTGATGTAGAGGCAGATCAGGTCACGACCGGGCATGAACGAGTGGAGTCCGCGAAGGGTGATCTGGCAGGCCCCTGGCTGGGCCGCAGCGACCACCTGGAAGTTGGTCTCACGGAACACGACATCGCCCGTGACATCCTTCTCCCCGACCGTGATCGTGACTTCGGCGTACTCCTCGATGCTCACACCGCAGGACCTCGCAGACCGAACATCTGGCCCTTGCGGGACAGGCTGCGCTCGACCTCGATTGCCACCTGGCGGGCGAGGCTCGAGATGTCCTGATCGCTGCGGACGACAGGGCCGTTGATGTTGATCGTCACCGGACCGCTGCTGCTTCCGCCCATGGATGCCGAGCGCGGGTTGCGGAGGATGGCGACCGTCTCGCGGCCGGCCTCACCGACGATCATCGGGGTCGCACCCATGGTGTGACCGAGGTCGCCCTGGGCCTTGAGGCCGAAGATCCTCTTGTAGTAGGGGTCGATACCCGGCTTGAAGCCCTCGTGCCAGGGCGAGTTCGCGATGGCGAGGAGCTGCTGGAGCGTGGAGCCGCCCGTGCTGGCGCGGATCCCGGCGTAGTTGCTGCTCGAGTTGATCAGCCCTGCTGCCGCAGTCGCACCGAGCTCAGGCGTGGCGTACTGCATCGGGACGCGCCTTCCCTGCGCGTTGGTTGTCATGATCCCGAGGTTGTTGTATCCCCCGACCTCGGCCTGGGCCCACTTGCGAGACGCCTCGAAGGAGAGTCCGGTTTTCTTGGAGAGGGCTGTGGCGAAGCGGTCAAGGCGCTCGCTCTTGGGCATGTTGCTGTCGTAGCTCTTGATCTGCCCCGTGCCTTCGCTCTTCTTGCCGTCCACCGTAGTCGTGGTCCCGGCGATGTCCTTCGCCGCAACCGCGAAGCCATCCTTGATGTCCTTCACGGACTTGTCGGTCAGGGTCACCTTGGGGAAGGCCAGGGTGAACGCCTTCGTCCACGCCGCGATGGAAGCCTCTGTGACCTTCACCTCGGTCACGCCTCCACCCATCATCACGCTCCGGGCGTTGCGGATGACGGCGATGGTCTCCGGTCCAGCCTCGCCCACGATCATGCTGGTCGCACGGTTGGCGACACCGAAGTAGCCGGCGGCATTTGCACCGCCGTGCAGAACGCCTGACGATCCCTGGCTGTCCTTGTATTCGGTTCCCGTGAAACCAACGTAGGGGTTCGGAACGGAAGTTCCTGGAGCCGCTGCACCGCCCTCTGGGACGTAGAAGCTGTTCACTCCCTTTTCCGTTTTCACGTTATATCCGAGAGCCGCGTAAACGGCCTTGACCCCTTCGTCAAGACTCCCGGCGAACTGGCTGATGCCCTGTGTAGCGGCCGAGAGGGCTGTATTCCAGTTCGTGTCGGCCGTGCCGAGCATGGTGTCGATCTCTCCAAGGGTCACGCCCAGAAGCTTCTGGGCTTCTGAGATGGCCTCCTGGTTGGCGATGGTGATGCCCTCGGCGTTACGAGACTTCTGGGCGATGTCCACGGCTCGAGAGGCGTCCTCGGCCATGCGCTTGACGTTCTCTTTCCAGATCTCGCCTTCAACCGTGAACGACTTCCACGAGAAGCCAAGCTGGGTCTGGGCAATCCCAGCTTCCGCGATCCTCTCCTTCTGTCGGAAGTAGCGCTCCTCTCCCGTCTCACCGGGAGCCTGGAACTGGGCCAGCGCGAGCTGTGTGGTGATCTGGCGCTGCTGGAGCTGGAGTCCGAGCTGCTGGCTGGCCCGCGAGTTGGTCCACTGCTCCCTCTGGAGCTGACCGAGTCGAGTGGCAATGCCGACGATGCCGTTCATGGTGATCCTGGTCTTGCCCAGCATGCCCACGGCGTCACCGAACGACCTGTTGGCAAGACGGATCTGGTTGTCCCAGCTCGCCTGACTCGCTACCTGGTTGGCTCGGGCCATGTCGGTCGTCAGCTTGGCGATTGAGTCAGACAAGCCCTGCGCTTCGTACGCGGCCGTGTCGAAGGCCGGGAGGGACGTCGGGTTGAACTTGTAGATGTTCTCGCGAGCCTGGGCCTGACCCTCTCCTGCAATGCCGCGAAGAGCAGCCTGGGATGCGGCAGCGGATGCCAGGCCGGCCTGGGCGATCTTGGCCGCCTCACCAGTCAGACCAGCCGCCGAAGCACTCGGCCTGCCGGCCGCCCCGCCCGGGAAGAAGCCCGCACCAGGAGCGATCAAGGGCTGTTGAATGAGGCTCTTCCACATCTGGACCGGGATCTGATACTCGATCTGGCGCTGCTGCTGCATGCCAGTGGCCTGACGCTGGGCCTGAAGCTGGCGATAGCTCATGTCCGCCCAGACCGAGGCAGAGACGACGGTCTTTCCGACCGCCGACTCAGTCATCGCTTTCTTGTAGTCCTCCATGTTGTCTGCGACATGACCGATCCCTTCCCCAACGGCCATGACGATGTGGGAAGTCCGGGCAGTCGCAGCCCCGAAGGAGTCCCCGGATTTGATGGCAGCACGGACTGCGGCGTCTTCCTCCTCAATGCTCTTGGCGTAACGCCAATGAACCGGGATGGCCGACTTGATCTGCTCCGAACCGCGCACGGCAGCATCGTTGAGATCCTGAAGCGCGACGTCGTTCGCCTTGACCCCGGCATCCTCGAGCCCCACCTTGGGGTTATAGGTGCCGGTCTCCATGGGGTTCGTGGAGGGAGTCTTTGGGAAGAAGGTCTTCGTGAACGGTGTCACGTCGATGCTGCGCTCGAAGTCACCGAGTCCACCGATGATGTCGAACAATCCGCCCAGGGGTCCGCTGTCTCCCTGCTGCTTCGCCGCCCCCAACGTCATGTTGCGGACGTCGGCATTGGTCATGAAATCGAGACCCTGCTGGAAGGCTCCGACGAGATCTGTCCCACCACCCGCCCGGTTGCCAGACAGGAGCCCCTGCACGTTCTCAGAGAAGCCCTTGGTGCCACCCATGTAGGAGGCAAGGAACGACGTTCCGAGAACGCCACCCGTACCACCGTAGAGACCTGAAGGGGTTCCGCTGACGCCCATGGATGCCCGCATCAGGTCCTGCGTCTCGCCCATGGCCTTGGCCCCGGCCTTGATCAGAACCGTGGTCGAGAGGGCGCTCTTGACCCAGTCGTATGCGACTCCCGACAAGCCGGCAGTGGCGGCAGACTGAGCCATGACGGCTCGCACGTTGCCGCCAGCAGCAGCAGTCTGGTCGGCCAGGGTGGTGGTCACTCGGTTCGCCATGGGCTGCCAGCCCATGAAGGCATCGGCCTGCTTCTGGACGACGTCGATGCCGATACTCATGGCCTTGGAGGCACCCTGCATGACAACGCCGTACAGGGTGGTCGCCCCAATGATCGTTCCCAGGTTGCGGACCATGCCGGCCGTCGTGGGGGCCAGCTTCTGCATGGTCTCGGCAAGGCCCTTCCACTGGGTCGTGGCCTTGGTCAACTGCTTCGCCTGGGCCTCATCCAGACCGCCACCCTTTTCGATGGCTCCGATCTGCTCCTTGATCGCCTCGGCTTCCTTCCCCCGCGACCCCGCCAGCCTCTCGTGAAGCTCGGCGTATTCAGTCATCTTCGCCTTGACGTCAGTGTCCGTACCCACGGTGGAGACGAGCTCGCGAGCCTGGGCTCGAGCCTGGTACTGGAGACCAAACATCTCCTTTCGTCCGCCGAGACCAACGGACGAGAGCTGGGCAATCAAGCCTCGAGGTGTGCGGCCAGACATCGTCTGCTGCCACGAGCTCATCGTGGCCGTCATAGATCCCATCTGGGCCGAGAACTCGCGGGCCTTCTGGATGTTCTCTGCCGCTGCTGGGTCTTCCGTGAGCGAAACACCAGGAGATCCCTGGGACTTCATGGCGTGGAAGATCTCTTCGGGAGTCAGGCTCTGGCCCATCTTCTCGATCAGGCCGCGCTGGCTCTCGGGGAACTGGAGACGCCCCATCCGCATGAAGCCCGGAGGAGGACCAGCCTCTCCAGGAGTCGCTGAAGCGATGGGCTGGCCGTTGGGACCGAGAAGACGCCCACCGGCCGCCTGCGTGGCTCCTGTAGCCGCCTGCGGGGTTCCTGTGGCAGCTACGGTCGCCTGTGGTGCGTTGATCGTCGCATTTGGGACGTTGATGCTGGAGATGGACGAGAACAGGCGCTCGATGTTGGCCGTCGTCTGGGCTTCCGTCGCACCACGGTCCTCACCCATCAGGGGATTGCGGATCCGCCAGTTGAGAGGAGATCCCGGGGGAGGTGCCTGAACATCCCCACCATCAGCCCGGTGCGGGATCTGGTCAATCAGGCGATTGGGGATGATGAAGCCGTCCTCGGGAGGAGCAAAGAGCTCGTTCCGCTTTCGGCCGATCTCGACGATGCCGCCATTCGCCGCACGCGGGATCTGGTCCATGACCTTCTTCGGGATGCGGCCAGCGAGACGGTTCGGGACAAAGAGCTCGGGTCCGATCTCACCGACGATGTAGAGACCCTCGCCGGCCTTGCCACCGCCAGCACGTCCGGTGAGCTTGGAGTAGATCTCGGCGGCTCGCAGACGAGCTGGATCGACCTCAGCCGCCTCATAGACCTTCTCGAGCGAGCGATTGGCCGACGCGATGCGGGTCAGGCCGGGGCTCTCGAGCATCCCACCGATGCCGCGCACGGCGTTCAGGGCGTCGCGACCGGACGCCTCGACCATGATCTGATTGCCCTGGCTGGCACCGAGGGCCAGCCAATGGTGCATGTACTTCGCTTGGGCCGTGCCCTTCGACGGCATGTTCCGGGTCATGTTCTGGATGGTGATGACGGCGTCGTAGTCGGCCGCCATCCTCGCGAGGTGGGCGGACGGCCGCATGTGGAGACCGAGCTCGTCGGCCACCGTGAACAGCTTGCGAACAGGACCGCCAGCCTGGCGCTTCTGGGCCTGCTGCATGGACTGGTACGACATGATCGCCATGAAGGGATCGTTGGCCCAATCTGCGGCCGTCTGGAAGATCTGGCTGATCATCCCCCCGCCGGGATGGACCAGACCGTGGGGCTGGCCTGCGACGGCAGCGCCTCCTGCGGCGCGGTGGTGCATCGGGCTGAACATGCCTTCGAGCTGGCCGAGACTCTGGGGCTTACCCTTCCTGCCCAGGCGAGGGTTGGTCTCCTTCTCGTAGAGCCATGAAGCAGCCTGGAGCTCCACCGGGTGCAGGCCGAGCTCGGCTGCTACCTGGCGGTAGGCGGCATCAATGTCATTCCGAACGGGGCCCTCTCCATACGCGGAGAGATGTCCGCGAGTGGCAGTCCTGAAGGCCCAGCGGTCGAGAGTTAGGGCATCAAGATCGCCACCGAGGTTCCGATAGAACGGCCCGACCTTTGGGGTATGGCCGAGGATCCTCTCTGGGTCCGCTCCCTCGAGGATGGCCTTGGCCTTCCCGTGGGCATCGAGCCTCATGTTGTAGGGGAACGACTCACCGAACAGGCCCATTCTGTGCGTCTGGAGGACCCTGTGAGCCTTGGTCTTGTTGGCTTGCCACGACGTGCCGGCCGAGAGGGCGGCAGTCACGCCGCGAACGGTGGTCGGGTCGATACCGTAGCGAACGGACTGCTCGTTGATCCAGTTCTGGGCATCGGCATACCAAGCCTTGCCGAACTTCATCTGCTCCGGTGAAATCCTCGCCGCCGCTGCTCGCAAGTTGCCGGCGAAATCCAGCTCCTCCTGGGTCATCCGCCCGACGACGGCACCCTGCCTGGCCTTCTCCCCCCACAGGTCCATCGTCTCGCCCGCGAGGGGCTCGAGCGGCTCGGCGGGGAGGGGGAAGGTTTCCCATGCGCTCGGAGCGAACCCAGGGATGCGACGCTTGACACCAGCCTCATAGGCCGCTCGGCGGCGATCCTCGATCTCTCGCGCTTCCTGATCGCGCCACCGAGCGTTTTCCCAGCCCTTGATGTTGCCGTAGGCGCGGGTGATCCCGTAGGCATGTGCGCGTCGGGCATCTCCACGGACGGATCCACCAGCCATGCGCTTGCGGCCGGACATGATGAGCTCGTTGATCCGCTCGGCCGTGGCCCGCATCTTGTGGTCGCTGGTGGGGATCTCGTCGAAACGCTTCAGGTCGAAGAAGGCGAGCTGGGACTTGGCTCGAGCCACGAGATCGGCTTCGCGGCGACGGCCGAGAACGGCTGCGGGGTCGATGTGGATCTGGCCCTCGTGGAGCCAGGTCCCGACGAAGGGCGGGAAGTCGCCGGCCGCCATCTGGGCCTTGCGCTGGGCGTTGTACTTTCGGAAGAAGTCACGGGGATCGTTCGGGTCAGCGAGCTGGCTGGTTCCGGTCTCGATGCCCACGGCGTAGCCCTTCGGGGGCTGGGGGCCGCCGTAGAGCGGGAAGGTGCCACCCTCGTTCGCCAGGGTCGCACGGAGGGCGATGGCCCCAGCGCCGGCCCTCTTCGGGGCGTCTTCGCGGTAGACCCACTTCCCACCATCCCGACCATCGACTGGCGTCCAGTCCGGCCCATGGGAATGGTTCTCCCCAGGCCCACTATGGGAATGCTTGAAGGTGCCTTCACCCGGAATGCGATGCTTGTGGGTGACCCGGTAGGGTCCGCCACCGTAGGGCGAAACGGGCCCACCGGCCATGCGGATCCCGATGCTGCTTGGAGCCAGCATCTCGCCCCTGGCAGCATTGACTGGATCGCCAGACAGGCCGACCAGCTTGTGGTGGCGCTTGGCCTGGGGGCCGATGCTCTGGGCGTACGCCGGAACGGACTTGAGGCCGAGACGGATGGCGGCGGCCATGCGGGTGTTGCCGTCCCCGACCATGGCCGCATGGTGCGTCGGGTCGTAGCGCAGCGCGATGGGAGTCTGGATGCCGCGAGCCGCGATGTCGGCCGTGAGCTCGTCGAGGATGGTCGCGCCCTGACCAGATCGCGGGTAGTTCTCGCGGTCCTCGTAGAGCATCTTCCGCAACGCAGCGACGCTGACATTCTCAACCGGGCCGCCGGCCATCCGTCCGAACGGACCAGCGTCAACCCAGGGCGAGCTGGACCGCAACCGGAGCGTCTCCCTGGGGCGGAAGTCGATCTGGCCCCTGAGTCGTCCCTCGATTTCCTCGTAGCTCATCTTGTGGATGCCAGACATCCGCTCGCGCTGCTCGGCCCATTGCGCCTGCTGGCTGAGACGCTCATGGGTTTCGCCTGGCTGGTAGCCAGCCCAGTTTTCCACCTGACCCCAGAGGGGACGATAGCCTGGCTGAGGCGCGTTGGACGCTCTCGCTCTAGCTCGCAAACGATCCCGGATCGGAGTTCGGCTGAACTGGCTGATCGACGCCGAGCTACCGAAGGAGGGTCGCCCCTGGGCATCGTAGGGCGGCGGTTCGGGGGCAAACCCGCCGCCGGCGGTGGATGAAATGCCCGTGGTTGGGAACGACGCGGCCGAAGGAGCGTTGGCGAAGTTGGCGTTCGCGGAGATGCCCGCGAGGCGCAGGCGCTCGTGCTCGTTTTCCCTATCCAGCGCATCGCGTTCGCCCTGAGTAATAGATCGCTTGCCCCACGCCTTCCCAAATGGTCGTTCTTCCCCGGCGGGCCGACTCTCCCGTGCCCAGTACGCCCTGCCAGAGGGAAGTTGGACGCTGGACGGGGCGACAGGTCGCCCCGTGAACCTCTCGGCCTTGACATAGGCAGCCGTCGCAAGGCCCTTGCGCCGATGCTCGATGTCCGTGAAGGAGTAGTCAGGGTGATAGCTGCCGTATGGCGTGGAGACGCCCTGTGCCTCGCTCGCAGGGTCAAAGCTGAGGGGGTAGGTCCCTACGACCTTGGCGCCCTTCGTGATGACAGCAACGATGCCCGCCGCGCTGCTGGGGCCCTTGAGGATCGGCTTCTTGACCGGGGTGTAGTAGCCACCGGGGCGCTCGAGGCGATATACGTCGTGGACAGCTTCGCCCTGATCATCTCGACTGTAGAACTCGAGGCGGTAGCCACGCGGCAGGCCACCCTTCTTGGCGGGTCCTCCCTGGGCACGGAAGACCTTGGGCGGAAGACGCTGCTCGCGTGCGCGGCGCATCCATTCCGGCTCGAAGGTCGGCTGGGGCTGCTCGACGGGAGGAGGGAGGGAAGGCCGGTACGCACCTTCGCGAAGACGTCGAGCCAGGGGGCCTTCGACAGGACCTCCACCCTGGTAGTGCCACGGCCCACTTCCAACAGTGCCGTGGATGTTGGCAGAGCCGGCGATCTTGGCTGACTCGAGCTCCATTCGCCGCAGATCGGTCTCGTGGCGTCGCTGCTGCTGGTAGCTGACAGCGGCGAGCTCTGCTTCGCGGCGACGAAACTGCTCCTGGGCGCGGTAGAACCGCTCGGCGTCCGGCTCAATGCGGCCGTGGCTGCGAGGGATGAAGACCTCGGGACGGCGCTCGCCAACGATGACGGCACGCCCAGCCTGCACGGGGCCGCCGTGGGCCTTCTGGGGGAGGTTCTGGCGGACGGCCCGATCAACGGCGTGGGCAGCTCCGGTCCTGGTCCCGATGGCCGGCGTGCTGACTGCCGCAACGACGGACTGAGCCTCGGCCCTGGCCGACTTGGCAGCAGCGGTGGTGACGGTGATCGGGATGTTCTGGAGGGCGCCCTGGATCCGCTTGCGGAGCTGGGCGAGCTGGGAGTCCGAAAGAGCCAGGGAGACGTTGACACCCGCCAGGTTCTGGGCAGACGAAGGCCCGGAGGCGGTTTGCTTTCCGCCCCCGGCCTTGAGCTGGCTAGCGCCGGACCCGGCCTTCGCTGCCTGCTGCTGGAACGTATTGAGGGAACCCTGGGCGGCCTTCATGCCACCCATGAACCCCCCGGCATCGAGGGTCAGCTTTACGCCAATACTGCTGACTTCGCCCGTCTCACCTGGCATGGGGATCTCTCCCGGGCGCTACACCGACTCTCCAGTGAAAGCCTCAGCGTTGAACTCGACTACGTCTTCGACGCTTGCGAGCTTGTCGCCCTCTGCGGCGACTGTGTTCGATGCGATCCAGTCCTCGCGCAAGGCGAGGTAGAGATGAAAAGGGAGTGCCGCTACCTCGTGAGGCCATTTCCCGTATGCCCTGGCGATACGGAAGATGAGGTCACGAGTGGTCAGACGTTTCCCTTGGGGGTCTCCTCGGCCGCGTCGTCAGCCTTCTTCTCGGTCTCCGGCTCGTCGCCGTAGTGCATCCGGTTCACGGTCTGGTTCAGCTTCAGGACCACCCGCATGGGGAGGCCGGCGAGCGACTCGGGGGTGAGCTTCGGATCGACCGAGCAGCGCAGGACCATGAACTTCAGGAGGAGGGAGTTGTCGATGGACTCGTCGTCCTGGCCGGTGAGCGGGTTTGCGACCTTCGTAGTCGCCTTCTTCACGAGCTCGTCGTAGTCACCGATGGAGAGCTCGCGGAGGCGGAAGGTCATGCCACGAACGGTGATCTCTTCCTCGAGGAAATCAGGAGTCAGACTGGCTGCGCGAGGTGTCATGAATGGTTACCCCTTCGATCAATAGGGTCCGACCCTCCCGTACCGTTCGGGTTTCGGGCTCGTTCTCGACCCTGTATTGCTTGTGCGGTGTCAGGTTCAGGAAGATGACCTTTCCGTACTCGTCATCGTTCCAGAGAGCATCGCTGACGAATGAAAAGACGGCGTGAAGATCGTAGAGGCCGGCATCCCGACCTTGATCTCCACGCCGTTGAAGCGTCCAGGTACTGAGCTCCCCAACCTTGGCTCCAAGGAAGGGGATTTCCACACTGCCGGCGGGCTTGTAAATCCCTGACCGGATCGTCTTGAACAGGTATCCCATCGCGAACTCCCTACGCCGGAGGCGGCTGACAGCCGGGAGGGGCCGATGTTTCGGCCGCCTCCAGCGTGGATGCTACGAGATTAGGTGAGGGAACCGTCAGAGAAGACGGTCCACGCCCCGGCGGCGCGGAAGTTGCCGGTCGTCTTGATCGCGTCCGAGATGGACGAGGTGATCGAGGCGTCCATGAGGCCCGGGCCGTGGGCGATCAGGATCTCGCTGGAGCCCCGGTCGTCCGCGTACAGGTAGATGGCAATGGCGTCGCTCGAGGCCGCGTTGACCTGGTAGTCGCCAGAGACGTCCAGAAGACCCGCGAAGGTGCCCTGGATGTCCTTGAGGCCCACGAGGTACGTCTTGTTCGTCTCACCGAACACTGTGGCATCGACGTAGTCGCGGGAGAGGTTGAGGGTCCACTCGGTCTTGGTCGTGACCTTGACCCCGGTGCCCTTCTTGCCGTTGATGTAGATGGCACCGTTCTTGCCGTGCAGCTTGGTGCCGGCTCCTGTCGCCATGGTTCACTCCTTCAGGAAATCGTCCACGCCCCGGCAGCCTTGAAGTTGCCGGTCACGCGGACCGCATCGGAAACGCTGACCGTCACGGAGGCATCCACGAAAGCAGGACCAGTGGCGATGAGGCTCACGCCGTCCTCTGCGTACAGGGCCACCGTGTAGGCAACCCCGTCATTGCTCGAGACGGAGAGATCCCCACCCACATCCAGCAGACCCGCGAAGGTCCCCGAGATGTCCATGAGTCCGGCGGCGTACACCTTGTTCGCATCGCGAAACGTGGAGACGTCGGCGTAGTCACGAGCCATGTTCAGGGCCCACTCGGTCTTGTTGGTGACCTTGGTGCCGTTGATGTAGATGGATCCGTTCTTGCCGTGGAGCTTGCTCATTGGATCTGATCGGTCCAGACCGAATACGAGCCGCCCACCTGGTAGATGCGCTTTCCCTCGGAGTCGATGTCTGGCCCCGTTGGCAGATCCGCGACCCGGCGGCAAAGCAGGCTGGTCTGCCCATCCACGTTGAGCCCAGCCTCGTTGAGGGCCCCGGCGATGAGCGCGTCGATGTTGTTGGCATCGACGGGGTTCTCCGCATAGACCGAGACGTCGATCAGGGCCTGGATCATCACGCCGGTCCAGTCATACGCATACGGGGCCGCGACGAGCTGATAGACGATGAACGGGTATCGGACCTTGCGGGGAGCGATCCCCTCGTGGATGCCGCCTCTGATGGCGGACACAAGGGAGGGTGAGGCGCGGAGCGCCTGCACGACCGCTCGCTTGACCGGGGCGACGGATGTAGTCGTCATCGGTCGCTTCCCTTCACAACCGCACCACGATCTCGATTTCCGCCTTCCCGGTGCCGGTGCGGGCGGCCTCGGTGACGGCAGCCGCAATCCGGCTGACGATCTCTCCACGGCTCTCGGCCGCCGCCGGGCGAAGGAAGGGGTGGGCCGCGTTGTGGCGCGTCCCGAACTCCTGGTACTTCGCGTAGCGGGTCGGTGAGATGACCCATGCTTCTGCCCGGCTCCCAGCCAGCGTCGGCGCCGTGGCGTGGATCTCTCCGCGCAGCCGGCCCCCGACATTGAGGTGCTGGAAGGTGGCAAAGGTAGCCCGCTTGGTGCGGACCTCAGATGCGCCCCGCCGCGTCAGGAACGTCGGCTGGGCAAGGAAGCCGGCCTTGCGCCGCGACATCTCCTGGTCGTAGTCGGCCAGGAGGCGACTCGCAGCCCCCAGGCGGCGCTCGCGCCAATGGACCGGAGGGCGCTTGCCGGTGATCGTGCGGGCCGTCCGGGGATCCTCGGGCTGGACCACTGTCGGTGGACCGCCGGCCCGGAAGGCATTGTCGCGAGCTCCTCGAGAAGCCTCGATCTCGCTCGCCATCTTGAAGCGGATGTTGTATCCGCCGTCCGAGAAGAGCCGCCGGACCGGGGCCAGGCTCTTGGCCCGCGCCGCGACGACGTTCGCTCCCTGTCCGAGAGCGTCAGTGGCCGCCTCGAGGATCGCCTGGCCGAGAGCCTCGAAGCTGATCACTCCTTCTTCCTCAGACTGCATGTCAGGAGCGGCAACCAGGATCCCTCGGCCGTGGTGTCGCTGACCGTGTAGTCGTCGATGGGATCCGTCGCCACATGAACGTGGTCGCCGGCCTTGACGTCCGTCCCGACGGGGAGGAAGAGGCGGTAGGTGTTGACCGTGACGATCTGTCCCGTGTCCACCTGTTGGACCGGGGTAGGGGTGGAGTAGAACCAGCCCTTGACCTCGAGACGCTTCGTCTCGGTCGTCTGGTTGTAGGCCAGGTAGTCATCCCCGTAATCGCCACCCACGGGGATCGGAGCTTCCACCCGGCGCTCGATGGTCACGGGGGTGATCATCCCGAGCATGGCGAGGTCCCGCATCCGGGCCATCTGGTTCTCGGTCAGGAAGCGGTCCTGCCGTGGCATGTCAACGCACCGTCAGGTTGTCGGCGGCATACGCCCCCAGGAGCAGGGCTGCCTCTGGAACGAGCGAGTTGAGGTTCTGAATGAGGCTCTGCGAGGCACCTCGCCGGAGGTCCTTCTCCATCTCCACCTCGGCCACCCGGAGCTTCGTCAGGTGAGCCATGCCCCTGGCATGCAGCTCGGCGTCGCCGTGGAGGTAGGCCACGATGTGGCCGGTTCCGAACTGGATGTCGGTGGGCAGCTTGTGGTGGTAGGAGGCCGTCACGACGTCAGATGCGAGGAGGTTGGCGTCGAAGACGACCGTTCCCTCCGTGGCGTCCACGGTGAAACCGCTGGACTGGACCGCGCCGTTCTTCTTGATCACCGGCTCTCGCCCGGTGTCCGTGAACCAGAACTGGTTCTGGGCCCGCCAGGTCTGGCCGTCGGTGCAGGAGAGGTACTCGTCTGTGACCGTGAAGTCCCAGCCGTAGGTGTAGCTGGTTTTCGCGAGCGGGGAGGCGAGGTAGACGTTGGGGACGATGAGGGCGTTGAACAGGCCAAAGCTCGTGATCGCCAAGCTGACGATCTCGAAATACTTCTCTGTGTTGTTGATCATCAGCTCGGTCGGGGCGATCTCGATGTACTGGGTGTTCGTGACGTAGATGCGGAAGTTCGAGATCGTCAAGATCGGCCAGTGGAAGAGGTACTCGCGGCGCTGTCCGATGTCGAGAGAGTTGACCGGGTAGCGCCAGGTGTGCGTCTCGTTCGTGATCGTGCCGCCCCGGAAGTCGTGCATCTGCGGGATCCGGGGCACGTTGCAGTAGGCGTTGACGACGGCCGTCGCCTGGTTGATCAGGGACAGCAGCTCGGAGTCGTCGAGCTCGGAGGTGTCGATGCCGAGGCCCATCTCTCGGAACCGCGCTGGAGTCAGGTACATCGCACCCTCCGGGCGTGCGAGAGGGCCGCCCCGAAGGACGACCCTCTCACGCTGTGGCCTAGACCTTGACCCGGATCTTGTTGCTCCACGGAAGGACCTTGACCGCAAGGCCATTCATCATGAAAACAATGTACAAGTGAGTCAACTGGCCGCTGATGCCGATGGGGATCTCGAGGACCGTGGGGCCCGGGCTCCCGAGGTAGGGCAGCGTGATGCTGCCCTCGTCGAGGAGGTACAGGTCGCGGTACTCGGTCGGCCCGATGTGGTACGAGGCGATGGAGTCGCCGGGCACCGTCGCGAACGGGATCTGGCCGGCGTAGGTGTTGACCGTCTGGGCCGTGACACCGACGCCGATGTTGACGTAGTTCGGGCCGACCAGCCGGACGTTGGTGTCCTGCTGCTCGTCGAACGTGATCTTCTCCTGCGGATGGCCCCAGATGATGCTGGCGTTGCCGCCGGCCTGGGTGATGTGCAGGAGGGCCTTGTCCACCTGGTTGCGGAACGCGCCCGTCGCGTAGGTGGAGGTCGTTGCGGACACGAAGGTGGACGGGTCGAAGCTGTGCGCGTTCGTGGTCAGGAGCTGGCGAAGGCCGGTGAAGGCATTCGCGTCGTACAGGCCGAACTCGTCGTCCGCCGTGCCGGAAGCGACCGCAGCGTTGCCGCCGAAGATCTGCTTCTGCATCTTGTGGGACATGGCGCGAAGACCACCCTGAAGCTCGATGGCCTCGGGGTTGTAGTTCATGCCACCAGCCATGACCGCGAACTGCGACTTCAGGCTGATGCCCCGGCGGGTGGCGAGGATGCCGACATTCGTGGTCTTCCGCTCGTAGGTGCTCGTGTCGTCGGACACCGTACCGAGCTCGGCCATGAACTTGGCATCGCCGTATGCCGTGATCTGGTTCCAGGCGTGGACCAGGCCGTTGGCCGGCTCCTTGGGGAAGCGGTCGTAGGCCGGGAACTGCCGGACGAAGACCTCGTAGAGCATCGGCTCGAGGTCCTGCCTGATGAGCGCCGCAGCCCCGCCCGTGTCGAGCGCCTTGGCGACATCCGGGGCGAGCTGGCCGCTCAACTGGTTGAACGCGTTCTGGGCCGAGAAGCCCGCCGTGTTCAGCCAGAGGTCGAGCGGAATGCCCGTGTCCTTCGCAGCAGCCTGGCGAGTGATGAGTTCGAGGATGCTGTTGGTGGACTTGGTGTGGAGGGTCTCGGAGAGCTCCATGCGCTCGTCCGGGGTGATGTAGCGGCGGGTGGTGGGAGCGGGAGTGCCCTGATCCTCGACGCCCTTGACTTCAGGCGTCGCGACATTGGGGGCCTCGTTCATCTTCAGGAGCGTCTGACCGATCTGCTCCTGAGTCTCGAGGACACCCTTCAGGAGGGCCTCCAGCTCTGGCGACATTGCCATGCTGGTCAACCTTTCTTGAGGAGGGTCAGGAAGTCATCGCCGTAGACCGACTTCAGGCTCTCGAACTGCTCGGTGGCCTGGCGGACCGTGGCGCGACGACCTACGGGGGTTGCGGACAGGCGGGCCAGGATCTCGGCCGTGTTCGCGAGGACCTTCTCGGTTGCCTCGATGGCCGCATCCCGCTCGAGGAGGGCGTCGTCCAGGGCCTTCTTCGTGTCGATCAGCTCGCGGGTGATCGCCTTCAGAAGATCGCTGGAGGTCCGCAGGGAAGCGACGACGGTAGGCTCCAGGATCTGGAGCGCCGGCTCGACTTCCTCGACCTCGGGCTCGCCGGAAAGGCCGATGGCCGCCCATGGGTTCAGGGGCAGGCTCTCGTCCTCGTCCGTTTCCTCGTTCTCAGGGGCGCTCGCGAGAGCTTCCTGCGAGGTGCCGTCACTCGGGGTGGACTTGCCACCCCGGTTACCGGTGTCAACGGTGATGTTCGCGAACGGGGTCTCGACGGAGACCGTGGCATCCGCGATGTCGGGGGTCAGCGTGAATGTTCCTTCGGCGCTGTTGGTTGTGACGGTGGTGGAGTCGAGGCGGGCCGTGATGGCCTCCTCGGTCATCTCCTCGGCCGGCTCCTCGGTGGGAGTCTCATCAGCCGGGAGATCGGCCTGGTCCTCGCGGACCTCCTCGATCATCTCGTCGAGACTCTCGTCCTTGGTGATGCCCCCGTTGAGGGACTTCACGGCGTACTCGACCCATGACCGGGGGTTCGCCGGCACGCCGACCAGGGAGGTCTCGAGGAGATCGACATGGTTGATCTCATACGAGCCTGTCTTCCGGTCGCGGACGGCGCCGTTCTCGGGGATCATCGCGCCGATGGAGAGGCCGAGCTGGGTGCCACCGTTGATGGCCTCCCAGGCTTTCACGGCTCGCTCGTTGCTCTGGTTCACGATGATGTCGAGGGCCAGGTCGTGGATGCTGGAGTCCTGTGGATGGGAGCGGATGATGGCCCGCTCGACCGATCCCGCGACATCTTCTGGCACCCGGTACTCGTGGTTGAGGAAGATCGTCAGGTTGTTGTTGGCGGCGTTCTCCATATCGGAGAGCGCCGACGGGTTCATCGTGTCGCCGTGGCGGTCCTTGACCGTCGAGCTGGCGATCCCGTGGAGCCTCATCTTGCCGTCCGGTCCCATGCTCGCCTTGAGCATGGGCGCGAAGATCTTGAACATCGGGTTCATGCGGATGCCTCCGGCGTGTCAGTACCCGTGGGAGGCTGGATGTTCTCCAGCGCCACGATGTACTCGTCGAACTTCTGGGCCGCGAAGTCCCAACTGAATGTCTTCGCGTGGGCGGCACCGGCCTCACCGAGGTCTCGCCGCAGCCCCTTGGAGTGGTACAGCCGCTCGACTGCCGCCGTGAAGGCGTCGATGTCGGGCAGCCAGTTGTCCTCGCCTGCGGGAGTCGTCAATAGATCCCGAGGCTCAAGGAGGATTCCGCCAGGTCCGACCACTTCCGGGATGGCCGAGACATTCTGGGCAACGATGGGGATGCCGCACGAAGCGGCTTCGAGGAGGGTCAGGCCGAAGCCCTCTCCCCGCGAGGTAGAGACGAAGCAGTCGAAGGCCGAGTAGAGGACATTGAGGTCCTGGAGCGCCCAGCCCTCGAAGCTGGAGTGAAGGCCGGGGAAGTGGAACCGCGCTGGATCCACCGTCTCGGACTCCCGCGAGAGCATTGCCTGGAAGCGGATCCCCGCCTGGGGTCCCTCGTCCTGGCAATGGAAGTGGACATCAATGTCCTTGAACTTCTTCATGAGCGGCCAGAGGGCCTTCACGAGCGCCGGGTAATCCTTCCGGCCGCTGTTCGTGTCAACCCGTCCGACCAGGAAGTGGTCAGGGTCGAAGTTGAAGGCCCGCTTGCAGTCGTTCTGCGTCTTGCACACGATCCCGGTCGAGGTGACCTTCGGCTTCTCCGAGATGGGCCAGAAGACCTCGGGGTCAGCCCCGTGGTAGACCACCTTGCTGGGGATGTAGTGGGACTGGCCCCACTTGCTCATCGCGACGACATTGGTGATCTTCGGCAGGACCGTCGTCCAGCGGGGCGGAAGGTTGATCCCGTCATCGGGCATGTAGGACAGGAGCGGCCGATAGCGGAGGAGGATCTGCTCGGGGTCGTACTTGTTCTTGAAAAGGAGGTTCAGGACGACCTGGGGGTCCGAGAGCGTGACCACCACATCGGGCTCGAACTTCCCGAGCATCTCGATGATCCGGGACTGGCCGTAGAGATCGTTCCCGAGGACGGTGTCGGGTCGGAACAGGCGGAGGGGCGTCGGGTGTTCGTGGCCGGGACGCTCGCAGGGCCATGAGTCTCCTCGGTAGTTGACCGCCAGGACTGCGACCTGGTGGCCGTACTCCTCCACCAACCGTTCACCGATGGCATGCGTGACGCGGGCAAAGCCCGTGGTGCAGCCGGCGTCGGAGAGCCAGAGAACTTTCGACAAGGGAACTCCTCCACGCCCACAGGGCTTATGGTTCGCGTGCCGGCGGGTGGTCCGTAGCGCGGCCCGGCTGGCTCGCTGCCCGCCTCCGCCGGTACTCCGCACCGTTCTTCCGCCACCACTCCCGGGTGTACGCCTTGCGGCGCTCGATGCTGTCGGGGGAACGCCGATAGCGGAAGACCGGCATCGGAGCTTCCGCTAGGGTCTGGGCAGGCCGCCCGTATTTCCTCTCGCGTAGGCCGGCGTAATCGTCGGTCCACTCGGTGATGGCGTCGTAGAAGTGCCGTTCGCGAGCGATGTACGCCCGCGTGGCCTCACGAGGGCAGCGGCCCTCGAGAAGGGCTAGAGCCCGCTCCTGGTCAAGATCCTCCTGGGGGACGCACCAGCGGATCCAGGCCATGGCCTACTGGCGACGAACGGTGACCGTAACCTCGGGGCTGGTGGTCTGAACGCGACCGCCCTGATAAGTGACTTCCCACTGGACGACATAGGTGCCCGGGACCGCCAGGTCGTTGGCACCCCACGAGTAGCTCACCTGGCCGAGGGGACCATTGACGACGGTCGCGGCCGAGTTGACCTGGTAACGCCGGTCGTCGGAGCGCCGCATCTGGAAGCGGACGCCGCTGACCAGGTTCGAGCTCAGGTCGATGACCGAGCTGATGTCATCTTCCTCGTGGATGACGGCCGTGATGTCCGGGGCGGTGTCGCCCTGGACGAAGGTCAGGCTCATTGGATCTCCGCGTCGAGGTTGAACATCCCGGCCAGCCAGGCATTCGCCGCGAACGGCGCTCGCCTGATGTGGAGCCAGGTGAACTCGATGGTGGCGGCACTGGTTGCAGCCGCGTAAGTGGTGGCCGCCCAGGTTGCATCCAGCGTCCCGGATGTAACCGTCCCAGCGATGGTCGCGGCGGCAAAGGTGGCCTCGATCTCCTGGGTGATGTGGAGGCTGATCGAGGCATCGACCCCGAACGATCCCGCCTCGTGGGCCAGGATGACCGCGTCGGTCGCGAGGGATCCCTGGATGCCCGACAGGATCGCGGCGTCGGCTGTGGTCGAGCCGGCCTGCGTCGCCAGGATGATGGCGTCGGAAGTGACCGTCCCGGCCTGCGTCCAGAAGACGATGGCGTCGGCGGTGAAGTCCGATGCGAACGGGCTGGCGATGGCCGCGTCGGCGGCGAACGAGCCCGTCTGGTGGATCAGATCGACCCAGGCATCAGCCTCGAAGGCGGAGCTCTGGGGGGACAGGAAGACGGCGTTGGTGGCAAACCCGCCCATTCGGGTGGCTTGCAGGACCGCCTGGGCCCCGAAGCCTGCCTGTGTCGTCGTCTTCAGCAGCGCGTCGGCGGTGAGGTGACCAGTGGTCGCCTTCAGGGTGACCGCGCTTGCTGTGATGGTAGCAGACGCCGTGCCCTTGACAATGGCATCCGCGAAGAACGCAGATCCATTGGTGGCGAGGATGACGGCGTCTGCCACCCAGGCCGAGGCGTAGGGGACCAGGATGACGGCGTCGAGCATGAATGCGCCCGCGCTCGCACCCGCGACAACGGCGTCCACCGTCGCAGCAGAACTGATCTCCGCGAGAACGATGGCGTCAGCCGTGGTGGACGCGACCGCCAGGCTCCTGACAATCGCGTCCAGCGACAGGCTACCCGGGATCTCCGCGAGGATTGCGGCGTCCGCGACGAAGTCGAAGTAGTACGGGCCGGCCTTCCAGGCGTCGATGTTGGCGTAGCCGTAGTAGCTCTTCTCGATGAAGGCATCGACGCTGAAGCGGCCGGCCAGCCACGCCTCGACGGTGAAGATCCCCGAGATCCAGGCCGAGACATCGAACGCGCCGGCCTGCTCGCGGATTACGATGGCATCGGTCGTCAGGTCGTCCGCGAAAACCCGTCGAATGACGGCGTCGGCTTTCGGTTCTCCTCCGGTGGTCCACCTGACGACCGCATCCGCACCGAAGGAGGTCACCGTGGGCTTGAGGACGATGCTGTCCGAGTTGAAGGACGAGCTGACCGGGGCCAGGATCAGCGCGTCGGCAGATGAGATCAGGGAGACCGTCGCGAGGATGGCGGCGTCCAACCGGAAGCTTTCGGAGGCGCTCTTGGCCGTGCTGGCCGAGGCCCAGAAGGACCCGGTCTGGGGAGCCAGGATCGTGGACCCCGTCTGGAAGGCGCTCGAGCTCGACGAGAACAGCACCGCCGCGACGGAGAACACGCCCGACTGAGGAGCCTTGACGACCGCATCCACCGCCAGGGACATCCCCCGAGTCAGGGAGATCGTGGCGTCGGCGGCGAAGGATCCAGTCCCGAGCCGCGCCAGGATGGCGTTGACGGCGAACGCAGCCGCCCCTTCCCGGCTCAGGACGGCGTCGGTGGCGAACGAACCGGCCCCGGCCTGACTCTTGACGGCATCGACCGTGAAGTTCGAGGTTCCCAGGCGGTAGATCGCGGCGTTCGCTGTGAAAGAGCCTGAGCTCAGGGCCTTGAATACGGCATCGACCGCGAAGGTCTTGTCAAAGCTGGCCTTGATGACAGCGTCAGCCGCCAGGCTCGAGGATCCCGTTCGCAGGATGACGGCGTCCGCCGCCAGGGATCCGCTGAACGACTGGCCCTTGACGGCATCGACCGTGAAGGATCCCGTGAGGTCGAACCGCTTGATAACGGCTGAGGCGATGAAGGCCCCGTAGTTGCCGGCCAGGATGAAGGCATCGACGGTGAAGATGCCCGACAGCCAGGCGTTGAGCGGGAAGATCCCGGACTTCCATGCGCCGGCCGTGAACGATCCCGTCTGGCTCGCGAGAACAACCGCGTCGGCCGTCAGGCTATGACTGCTCTCTGTGCGAATGACCGCATCTGCGTATAGAGCGTTCATAGACGCGGCGAGAACGACCGCGTTTGTCGTGAACGAGCCGCTCAGATGCCCCAGGACAACCGCGTCAGCGGTCCACGGCGTTCCCGTCCGCCCAGCCTTGATGACGGCGTCCAGGGTCGTTGCCGACGCTCGTGGAGCCAGGAAGACAGCGTTGGCGGTGAAGGAGCCAGCGGCCAGCTTCGCAATGACAGCATAGACAACTACGAAGCTGGACTGCGAAGTTACGAAGACGGCATCGACAGTGAAGCTCGAGGTCGCTGCCTTGGCGACGATGGCATCGGCCTGGAAGAATCCGCTCGCAGGACGAGCGATTGCCGCGTCAACAGTGAATGCGACCGTTGACGATTTCGCGACAATCGCGTCGGCTGCAAACGAGAAGCTCGCGGGGGTGAGGATGATCGCGTCAACGAGCAATGGGCTTCCTGCCCGACCCGCGAGAAGAACAGCATCGACCGGGAAGCTCGAGCTGCGCGTCCCGAAGACGATGGCGCCGACCGGGATCGCACCCGGCATCGAGGCCAGCACGATGGCGTCAGCGGCGAGCGAACCGGTCTGCTCGCGTCGGATGACGGCATCGACGGTGAAGGCACCGGGGACGGTGACCATTCCGGCATCAATGACTGCATCGACCGTCCCGTAGGCCGGAGGACCAGGGGTCTCGCCCGGAACTCCCGGGACCTCGATGGTGACGAGAAGGATCGCGTCCAGGTTGAACGCGGCGAAGATCCGCGTTCCACCAGCGATGTCGGCATCGGCGGTGAACGAGCCTGCGATGACCAGGCCGACCGGGTTGGTGTATGTCCCCGACCAGGCTCCCCATTCGATGACGATGTAGTCGATGGTGAAGCTACCCTCAACACCTGGAGCGGCGATGAAGGCGTCAACGGTGTTGAGAACATCCGGGATGCCCAGGACCTCGATGGTGGCGAAGTTGATGGCATCAACCGTGAACGCGCCAAGGATCTCCCTGGCGATGACGGCATCGGCCCCGAAGCCCGTCGGAGCAACCGTGCTGAAGAGGACGGCATTCGCGGCGAAGCTGGGCTCGAAGGTCTGACCCCGGATCGCGTCGATGGCGAAGCTGGGCTCGAAGGTCTGACCCCGGATCGCGTCCGCCTTGAAACCACCAGCGGGCGTGACCGTGGTGAAGAGGACTGCATCGACCTTGGCGCCGCCAGCCGGGGCAACAGTGGCCTTGACGACCGCATCGGCCTTTGTTCCACCGACAGGCGTGGTGGTGACCTTCAGGATCGCGTCGGACTTGAAGCCACCAATGGGGGTGATTGTTGTCTTCAGGACCGCATCGGCCTTGGTTCCGCCCGCAGGCGTAACCGTCCCGAAGATGTCCGCGTCTGCCTTGAACCCGCCAACAGGCGCAACGGTCGCCTTGATGACCGCATTGAGGGTCGTGGTCTGCGGCGCACCCGTGATCGTCTTCTTGACGACCGCATCGGCCTTCGGCTGAACCGCAGGCTCGATCCCGAGCTTCTTGACGATGGCGTCGGCCTTGGTGCCACCGGCCGGAACCATGTTCTTGAACAGGACCGCGTCGGCCTTCTTGTCGGTGAAGGTGTAGGTCGTCGCGGCGAGAGCCTTGACCGCACCGCCCGTCCCGTCGTTGTTGCCGATGAAGAAGGTCGCGGACTGGGTGGCCTTGCGGATTGCGTCGGCCTTCGGGCCGGTCGGGGTGACCGTCCCCTTGATAACCGCGTCGGCGGTGAAGGTCGATGACAGCGTGGTGTAGAGCGGGTGGACCGCGACCGTGTACGCCCGCCAGGCGAGGCTCTGGTCCGTGTCGAAAGCACCCGGGTCCATGCTCGACGCGTACGAGGTGTACTCGGCCGAGGCGATGGAACCGTTGGTGTTGGCGGTGCTGACGGTGCCCGAGGTCTTCTGGATGAGGTTGGTGAAGGTGCCCGGGGTCGAGGGGGCGCTGTTGCACCATGTGTCGTCGTCGGCTTCCTCGCCGTTCTGGCGGAAGGCCGAGATCCAGAAGTAGTCCTTCGCCCCGCCCGTGGGCGACAGGCTGCTCGAGTTGGGGGCGGTGCTGGTTCCCGTCGCGACCGTCGAGAACTCGGGAGCCTGCGTGGTCAGGAAGGTCCCCGTGTTGATGGTGTAGGCGAGGACCGCAGCCTTCGTGGAGGAGGGCACCGTGACGGTGGTGCTGGTGCCCTCGGTCCCGGCCAGGATCTTGTAGATGATGTGGAAGGTGCCGGAGGCGTTGGTGAGGTTGGTGAACGACTCCGTCGTCGTGATCGCCTGCGCCGTGTCGTTCAGGCCGATGAAGGCGATGCACAGGTCGCCCGCGTTGTTCGTACCGAAGTTGATCGTGATGGTCGTGCCCGCAGTGGTGAGGGCAGTCTCGGTGCGGGCTCGGACGGTCGGGAATGCCATCAGATCGTCCCCGCCCGCACGCGGCGATACCAGGTCCCGTCAGCGAGCGGAACCTGGATCGTGTAGCGGGCCTCGAAGCCGGCGTAGATGCTGGGCATGCCGGACTGGGGCACGGGCTGCCAGGCCCCTCCGTCCCAGTACTCCCAACCGGCCTGGTCGAGATGGCTCTTGATGACCCGCAGATCGGGACCATCGTAGGAGCCGACCTGGTCGAGATCGATCTCGAAGTGCATTGCCCGGTCCATGCCCGGGGTCATGAAAGCGAGCGTCGCCGTCGAGCTGATGGTCTCGATGTCGCCGGGCGTAGTCCAGACACAAGCGAAGCCAACGATGAAGGCCGAGATGTACGACACGCCCGAGAAGAAGGCATCGACCGCGAAGGTGGCGGGTCTCGCAGCGAGAACGGCGGCATCGAGCCCGAACGACCAGGGCAGATCCTTCCGCAGGACGGCATCGAGAGCGAAGGTCGGGTTGGAGGTCCTGCCCAGGATGGCCGAGATGTAGACCGTCGTCTCGTACAGGACCGGGTCAGCCCAGCCGCTCTGGACCCACACCTGGCCGAGGGAGGTCATCGTCCTGAAGAGGACGGCATTGACCGAGAAGTCGCCGGGCTCTACCCAGCCCTCGTCAAGGGGCTCGAAGATGCGGGCGTCGAGGTAGAAGTGGGAGCTGTTGTAGGCCCACTCCGCAACGAAGGATCCAGTCCCAGGCTGACCGAAGACCGCATCAACGGGGAACGAGATCTCGGGGATGGATCGGATCTGGGCTCCCGCAGTGAAGGACGACTCCACGGGCTTCTGAACCCAGGCGTTAGTGAAGAACGCTCCCAGACCCCAGATGAAGAGGGTCGCGTTGACATCGACCGAGCCCGGCTGATCGAACCGCTTGACGACAGACCGCAGCTCCGTTGCCCCGGCGCCCGACTCGATGCCCACGGCGGCAGCAGCCTTGAACGCCGCGACCGTGAAGATCGGAACCTGGGTACGCAGGATGACCGCATCGACGGTCATGCCCGGCCCGTCGCCGGCCACCGAGAGCGTGAAGTGGATCTCGCTCGCGTAGAGGGTCGCGTTGCCCTTGGCCGGCTTGACGGTCAGGACATACCGACCGGAACGAGCTGTCTCGGTGTAGGACCCAGCGAAGTGCCACTGCATGCCGGTCGCGTTGTTACCGGCGTCCGTCTCATTCTGCTGCGGGTCATCAGACCAGATCACGAGCCCCGTCAGGGAGTCGCGACGGATGTAGATGATTTCCTTCTTGTCAACGGCCCACTGGAAGTGGCTCTGCCAGACATCCCAGGAGATCGTGATCGGGCTACCCGAGATCGTCAGGTCGCAGCCCGGGATGACAATCTCCTGGGCCTGGCCCTTGTTGGGCTCCTTGATGACGATGGGCGACCCGGAATATCCGTAGAAGACCGACTTCGTCCCGAAAGTCATCGTGACCGGGGGCGGAAGGAACTTGGCGTCGAGGGTGAAGGTCCCCTTCGGGAGCTCCCAGGCGACTTCGATGCCCGCCTGTGAGACAAGGAGGGACGGCGTCCCGACCCAGAGGACCTCAAGCCCCGCCTGCGAGACCAGCAGGAAGGGATCGCCATACCTCGCGACCTCGAGGCCAGCCTGCGACACCACGAGGTTCTGGCTCGTCGGAGCAATGACTGCTTCAACGACGAGCTGGGTCGTCCGAACGGCGGCGCTGGTCGGGGCGATGACCGCCTCGACCGCGACCTGGGTCACGCGAACGGCAGCACTCGTCGGAGCGATGACGGCTTCGACGACGAGCTGGGTGACCCTGCCGGCCATCAGCGTGTCCCGGACATGGCGAAGCCCCGGGTCGAAACCCGGGGCCTTTCAGTATTCCTGTTGCTCGAGAAGGTGACGGCCATTGCATTGGCCCCTTCCGACGCCCCATTGCATTGGGGCGGCTAGTCGCTCTTAGCGGGCAGTGTACACCTGGAAGTTTCCGACACCCAGGTAGCTATTGCCGTTGTTGGCGGTCACATTGAGCTGGTAGTAGAGATACGAACCTGGCGAACTGACCGTGAAATAGACGGTATCAGACGAGTTGGCAGAAGCCCAGTTCGTCTGGGTATCGAGTGTCGTCCAGGCCGATCCGTCGTTCGAGCCCTCGAATGTCCATGTCTTCGGCGTGCGGCCGGGATAGTTGTCGTACCACCACGGCCGGATGGAATAGGCGACGGCAGTCTTGGCGGTCGGGAACTGGTATCGAAGCCACCCCGGCACGCCACTTGCCGCCGTGATCCAGCCTCCATACACCGACCCGGGATTGAAGGCCGTCCACGGCTGAAGATCGGAGTTGTAGTAGGACGAGGCTGAAGCGACGCCGGAAGGGGCAGTGTCCGAGGTCATGAAAGGGATCGCCGCACCGTAGGATCCGAGACCAGAGAACCTGATCCAGTCGAAGTACGCTTCAGAGGGACTAGTGTAATAGTCCCAGACGAATAGACCCACATTGGACGACCCAATCCCGCTGAAATACTTGCTGGAAAGCGTGACCCAGATGAGCCCATTCAGAGAAGCCTGGCATGTCACTATCCCGCCGCTGTCAACCAGAAGGCGGATAAATCTCCATGGCTTCCAGTTTATGTCGGTATACGCGCCTCTGGTTGTTCGATTAGTCCACTTGTTTACCGTCCAGCCATCGCCAGCGGCATAACCAGTGTTGAAGATAGGTCCGAAGATCAAAAGCTTGCCCGGTGACGACTCGAGCAGCATCAGCCCCGCCTGCTGGAAGTTCGCGACATGCAGCTTGCTGCTGATCTTGGCCGTGACCGTGAACGG
>Ga0315273_10001316_pt1 | contig 28112 bp, 24 predicted proteins | sample YL17G02_0_MG_FD_205753 | JGI IMG/M metagenome (GOLD analysis project Ga0315273, IMG submission 205753) | Sediment microbial communities from Yellowstone Lake, YNP, Wyoming, USA - YL17G02_0 | ecosystem: Environmental > Aquatic > Freshwater > Lake > Sediment | place: USA: Wyoming | collected... | reverse complement strand
CCCGCGGCGGATCATCCTTGGCGGCAGCGGATCCTTGTGTCTCAAAAGACAGCCGAGGACATCATGGTAACCTAAACCGGACATTTCTATTTTGGTAGAAATAGGACATTTCTATTTTGGGATTACAAACCCGAACTGCGTGCTTGTCTAATTGAATTGATCGTGCTATACTTGTCATGATCGCGTGCCCTACCGCGATTTCGCAGTAGTTGACGGTCCTGACATTCTACCCGCTGACCTAATGGGAGGTAGAAAATGCGATTCCGATTGGTTGTGACCTGTGTGGCCGTCTTCGTGGGGGTGACGTTGACGACGGTCCCCGTGGCTCCTGCCCCGCAGAACAATGGGCAGGCCAACGCTTCCACGGACAACGCTGTCGTGGTGCAGCAGATGGCAGCAATGCCTCTGGCCTTCACCGAGAATCGCGGGCAATGGGATGAACGGGTGCGCTTTCGTGCCAGTGCGGGAGGAGCAACGCTTTGGTTCTGCCGCGACGGGATCACCTACCAGTTCACTCATCGGGTGCCGCGGTCTAAGGCGGCCGGTACCGAACCGCTGGCGGCGGGAATCGCACTGCGTTCGCCTCTTGACCGAGCCGAGGCAGACAGCATCGAGACGGCAGTTGTCCATGCAACATTCGTTGGCGGTGATCCGAACGTGAAGCTTGTCGGCGACGGGCAGTTGGAATACCGTTGCAACTACTTCCTTGGCAACGACCATGCGAGGTGGCGGACCGATGTGCCCAATTACGGGGCAGTGATATACCACGGTGTGTACCCAGGAGTTGATGTTCGGTTTGAGGGCAGACGCGGGATTCCGACCTGTTCATACGCAGCAGAATCGGAATCCGATCTCGCCCAGGTCAAGTATCGGTACGATGGGAACGCCACGGTCACGGAAATTGGGCGTGGTCAGTTTCAGGTTGAAGCACCTTGGAGGCGAGTGTTCGAGCCGCTGTCAGTCGGAACAGAAGATGGATTATTCGGTGATGCTATGCCTGGGGTGGCGCCGCGACAAGTGACGGTCGGGACGACTTCTCTGAGTCTTGTGTACAGCACTTTTCTGGGAGGGGGCGATGAAGATTGGGGCACAGAGATCGCCGTCGACGAGGGCGGCAATGCGTATACCACAGGGTACACTTACTCAACCGACTATCCGACGGTAGGCCCCTATCAGGAGAACCAGGATGGTTGGGATGTCTTCATAACCAAACTGGACAGTGGTGGGGACGCGCTGGTATATAGCACTTATCTCGGTGGGAGTGGTGGTGATCAAGGAAACGGTATCATCTTGGACAGCGGCGGGAACGTCTACGTAACCGGATACACATCCTCAACCAACTTCCCGACAATCGGTCCCTACCAGACCTATCAAGGTGATGGAGATGCCTTTGTGGCCAAGCTGAGCAACGCCGGCAACACCTTGGTCTACAGCACATATCTGGGAGGCAGTATTCAGGATGAAGGCACGGGCATCGCCGTGGACGGGAGCGGTAATGCCTACATCACAGGGAGTACTCTGTCACCCGACTTCCCAGCAATCAATCCCTTTCAGGCATACCAGGGTAGTCAGGATGCCTTCGTCACCAAACTGAACGCGGTTGGAACTGCCCCAGTGTATAGCACGTGTCTCGGGGGTGATGGTTATGACCAGGGTGCGAGCATCGCGGTGGACAGTAGCGAGAATGCGTATATCACTGGGAACACAGGCTCAACCAACTTCCCAACCGTCGGTCCCTATCAAGCGCGGCGGAGGAGTACAGATGTCTTTGTGACCAAATTGGCCACTGCCGGAGATGCCCTGGTCTACAGTACCTATCTGGGGGGCAGTTCGCTCGACTTTGGCGTGAGTATCGCGGTGGATGCTGGCGGAAACACCTATATCACAGGGTCAACGGCATCAACCGACTTCCCAACCGTTGGTTCCTTTCAGACAAGCCACGGTGGTGGTTACAACGATGCCTTTGTGACCAAGATGAGCAGTGCCGGAAACAGCCTCTGGTACAGCTCTTATCTGGGAGGTGGTGCCGACGACGGAGGCATCGGTATCGCCGTGGACGGTGGCGGGAACGCTTACGTCACAGGCGGCACCTACTCGACCGACTTCCCAATAGTGAGCCCCTGCCAGACAGCTCGCGGATCAGCGGATGTCTTCGTGACAAAAGTGAATAACGCTGGCGACAAGCTGGTATACAGCAGTTATCTGGGTGGCAGTTATGACGACATCGGCAGAAGTATCGCCGTGGACGCGAGCGGAGACGCCTTTGTTGCAGGGACCACGTACTCAAGCGATTTTCCGACCATCAATGCCTGTCAAACACACTCGGGAACTCTGGATGCCTTCGTGACGAGGCTCACATGGCAATGCGACTGTAAAGAGCAGGGAGACATCAACGGTGATGGTGTGATTGATGTGTTTGACGTGATTGCTTCAATCGGTGTTGCGTTTAGTGGTGATCCGGATGTCCAAGACCCCGGTTGCCCGAAGGCACGGGGTGACGTTGATAACAACGGTGTAACGGATGTGTTCGACGTGATCTACCTGATCGCGACGGCATTCAGCGGAGGTGCGAATCCGGTGGATCCGTGCGGATCGTAATCTTGCCATCTCGTGAGTATTCAACAGGGGCGTCGCGAGGCGTCCCTTCTCGTTGTCTCAGGTCACCGAATTCCAGATGATTCAACGCGTGCGGAGCGTTTCAGCCAAAGGAGTCGGCTGTCGAGCAGCCGCTATCCACGGATGCGACCGCGCGACACCAGTTTCGCTCGGAATTCGCTGCCGTAACCCGCGCGGACGCGGGACGTTACGGGGCGGTCAATTCGAAAAGGACGCTGGTGTGGTTTCTCTGGGTGCTTGGTCGGTTTGAAGAGGGATACAAATGCTCCCCGGGCCGGACTCGAACCCCTGCCGCGACGCGCGAATCGAAGCGGCATGAGGCCAGAGGGTCTTCACACAACCGGAACTCGATGCGCTCGCAGTTTGGACTCGGGGGGTGGAGGTGACACCGGAGTTGCACAACGTGGCAACAGAATCGTGAATGTCGTGCCCTTCCCGGGATGACTTTCGACTGCAATGGCCCCGCCGACGTTGTCCACCAATCGGGAGGTGATGGCCAGCCCGAGACCGGTGCCCGAGGGTTTGGAGGACACAAAAGGTTCGAATAGCCTCTGCCGGATGCTCTCGGGGATACCACTGCCGTTGTCACGGACCGCGATCGCGACCCAGCCGCCAGGGTCGCGGATGTCCCGCCGGGGCGGGCCGGGGTTCTGACCCACGGGCAGTGCGTGGGGGACATCCACCGAAACCGTAACCGATCCGCCGGGACCATCGGCGGCCGCGACAGCGTTGAACACAAGGTTGATCAGCATTTGCTTGAGATGGTCGGCATCTGCCTGGACCGCCAATGACTGATCTGGCTGCTGGGTCCGCAGAGTCACGTGGCCCCCGTGGAAGTGCCGCCGGGAAATCTCCAGGACATCGTCCACGACCGGGGCAACGTTGACGCGCCCGGTGACCGTGGGGCGGATCCGGGCATACATAAGGAAATCCGTGAGAATCTTGTTGAGGCGCTCAGACTCCTTGATGATCAAACTCAACAGCCGTTTGTTCTCACCCTCAAGCTTCAGTTCGTCGCGCAGCACTTCGACCGAGCCGGAAATCGCGGCCAGAGGATTGCGGATTTCATGCGCGATGGCCGCCGAGAGTTCACCAACAGCGGCCAGACGGTCTTTGGCGCGCATCTTTTCTTCCAGCAACTTCGGCTCGGTCAAATCCTGGAAAATACCAATGACGCCCCGTGGCTGTCCGTCCGGACCGGCCAGAACCGAAGTCGACAGCCCGATCGGAGTCTTCGTCCCGTCCGAACGATGAATGGTCAGTTCGGTGCGCGTATCCATCTTCTGCGAGTGGAGCACGGTTTCCAGCCGTTCGATCAACTCCGGGAACCAGCCCTCGAAGGCATCGTGAACAAGACGGCCGCGTACGCGTCTCTCGGACAGCCCCAGGATCTCCTCAGCGGCACGGTTGAAGTACACGATGCGTCCCGCGAGATCGATCGTGAGTATACCCGAGTTCAGATGTTTCAGAATGTCGCCAGTCTCGAGTTTGGCCACTTTGAGCGCTTCGGTGGCGTGCGCCAGCACTGCATCGTTGGACGACAACCGCTCGGCAAGGTAGCCGCCAATGAAGGCGCATAAGTAGAAGATGCAAAGGCGCACAAAGACGGTGAAGAAATCTTCGTCCGGCAACTGGCGCACTGTTCCGAGCCACTCGCTGGGCGGGAACAAGGAAAGCCCATGGCCGGCATCGATCCAGATGACCATGACGTAGGCCATGGTCGCGGCGGACGCAACAAGCAGCGTCCCGACCAGACGGTAGGTCACGGCCGCGGAGATGATTGTCGTCAGGTACAGATAAAATGACGGCGATCTCATGCCGCCCGTGTACAGAACGATCTGTGAAACGACCACCAGTTCGCAGGCAATCTGCGCGGCGCGCAGGAAACTGGCAAGATGAGAAGACGCGTGGCGACGCCCCATCGCCACGGCCAGAACGGTCGTGATGGTCGCCGTGGTATAGATAATCAGCAGACTGCTGAGTTGGGGCGCCTTCTTCAGCAGGGGCCATGCCAGAGCCACGGTGACTGCATAGGCAACCAAACGGGTGGCGATCACCCATGAGGGCCGCACAGTAACGGTCGCGTGGCGCCGAGTGTAGACAAACACGGATGTTGTCCCGAGGCTTTTCACCCGACCCAGTGGACGATGACCGGCGCCTGTGCGGCGCCGGTCATGCTTGCAGCGCGGTTTACTTGATCTTCCCGATGATATCGAACATCGGCAGGTACATGGCGATCAGAATACCCCCGATCATTACACCCATGAACACGATGATAACCGGCTCGATGATCGACGTCAATGCGCTGACGGCAGCATCGACTTCCTCATCGTAGAAATCCGCGATTTTCCCCAGCATATCATCAAGCCCGCCGGTCTTCTCACCGACCGAAATCATCTGGGTGACCATCGGCGGAAACACGCCGGTTTGCACGAGTGGAGCGGTGATGGTGTCGCCTTCGGCGATCGCCACCACGGAACGACGGATGGCATCGTGGATCACGCGGTTCCCGGCCGTCTTGGCCGTGATTTCGAGTGCGTCAAGGATGGAAACGCCAGAGGAGATCAGAGTTCCCAGTGTCCGGGTGAAACGTGAGATGGCGCTTTTCCGGACCAGGGTCCCGATCAAGGGGGCTCGAAGCATGAAGTTGTCGAAATTCAAGCGTCCCTTGTCCGTGCGCAGAGCCATCCGAAAGGCGATCGCGAGCACGATCAATCCCAGGAATATCTTGCCGATATTGTTCTGCAGAAAACCGGAGATTGAGAGAACGACCTGCGTCGGCATGGGGAGTTCCGCACCCAGACCCGCAAACATCTTCGCGAAAACCGGTACGATCCAGGTGAGCATGACAAAGGTCACTGAGACAGCCACGATGACGATCACCGTTGGATAGACCAGCGCCCCGCGCACCTTACGCACCAGAGCATCGGCCTTCTCCCGGTAATTGGCGAGCCGGACGAGAATGGTGTCAAGAGCACCACCCACTTCCCCGGCCTCAACCATGTTGACGAAGAGATCATCGAATATTTTCTTGTGCTTGGCCAGCCCCTCGGCGAGAGTTGATCCGCTCGATACGGAGTCTTTGACCTGTCCAATGACACGCCGCATCTCGGCTGAGTCCATCTGCTTGGAGAGAATATCAAGACATTGGACCATCGGCAGACCGGCCCCGATCATCGTTGCGAATTGCCGGGTAAACCGGGAGATCTCCACCTTCTTGACCCCGGTGCCGAATCGGAACTTGAGTTGCGAAGGTTTCTTACTGACATTGGAAATTATGATCTTCTTGCGGCGCAGCTCCCGCTCGAGATCCGTGCGGCTCTTGGCCCGCAACTCTCCTGCCACGGCTGTGCCGGCGAGCGTCTTTCCCTTGTATTCGAACAGAGGCACGTCAACCTCCTACCGTTGCGTGTTTGGAACACGGAAGGGCCTGACGACGCTGGATCATTTCGTTGAGTTCCTGCGGGTTGGAGGACCGGTTGGCCGCATCCCCCATCGTCAGCTTCCGCGACAGATACAGTTCCGCCAGCGATTGATTCATCGTCCGCATGCCAAACTTCTGCCCTGCCTGGATGAGGCTGTAGATTTGGTGGATCTTGTCATCACGGATGATGGCCCGAATGGCCGGTGTGCAGATCATGACCTCAAGCGCCAGCACACGCCCCCCCCCAACGCGGGGGATCAGTTGCTGGGACACAACTGCCTGCAGAACGAACGACAGCGTGACACGAATCTGTTCCTGCTGGTTGACCGGAAAAACGTCGACGATCCGGTTGATCGACTCGGCGCACGAGTTGGTGTGGAGAGTTGCGAAGGCCAGGTGTCCGGTCTCGGAAATGCGCAGTGCGGATTCCACCGTCTCCAGATCGCGCATCTCACCGATCAGCACGACATCGGGATCCTCGCGCAACGCGTACTTCAGCGCCGAAGCAAACGACGGTGTGTCGGAGTACACCTCACGCTGGTTCACCAGCGAGCAGTTATGGCGGTGCAGGTACTCAATTGGATCCTCGACGGTGATGATGTGGCAGTACTGCTCGCGATTGATCCTGTCGATGAGAGCCGCCAGAGTCGTGGATTTGCCTGAACCGGTCGGCCCGGTTACGAGGACGAGACCCCGCGGCAAGTTGGCCAGATCGCTGACAACGCGAGGCAGCCCCAGTTCCTCGAATGTGCTGATATCGAAGGGGATCTGCCGGATCGAAACAGCCACGTTACCGCGCTGGACGAAAACGTTGCAGCGGAAGCGGCTAAGATTCTCAATTCCGAAAGACAGATCCAGTTCCCAGCTCTCCTCAAACTTCTTCCGCTGCTTCTCGTTCATCACACTGTAGGCCAGCTTCTTGGTCAGTTCGGCCGTGAGCGGTTCCATTTCGGTCCGTGTCAGCCGGCCATCAATACGCAACTGTGGGGGCGACCCCACAGTCAGATGCAGGTCCGAGGCCTTGCGGTGATGCATCAGTTCTAGGAGTTCTCTCAGTGTCACCATAACCTCAATATCTTCCCTGGAAGAACCCGGAAGCCCGCCGCTCTCCCATCGCGCCCTTTTCTAGATTATCGGTCATCGTGGCAGGCCACTTGATCCGAATGGGTCAGGCCGATTCCGCCAGAACCTGTTCGATGGAGATCAATCCCTGCTTCATTTTTCCCACCGCCGCCATACGCAATGTCAACATTCCCTCCTTGATCGCCTGCTGCCGGATTTCATCGACCGACGCGCTGTCCAGAATCATGCGTTCGATGGCCGCAGACATCAGCATCACTTCGAATATGCCCGTGCGCCCGGACAATCCAGTGTGGTTGCACTCGACGCAGCCGGCGCCGGTATAGATTTGGAGGTCTTTGGCGTCCTCTTTCGTCATTCCCAAGGCCGCCAGGTGCTCGGGGGTAACCTCAATCTCTTTGCGGCAGTGCGAACATATCTTTCGCGTCATTCGCTGGGCCATGATCAGCTTGGTGGCCGACGCAACCAGATAGGGGGGAATCCCCATGTCAACCAGACGGTTGATCGAGGAGGGCGCATCATTGGTATGGAGCGTGGAGAACACCAGATGTCCCGTCAGCGCCGCGCGAATGGCGATCTCCGCTGTCTCACCGTCGCGAATCTCGCCGACCATCACAATATCGGGATCCTGCCGGAGAAAGGATCGCAGCGACGCCGCAAATGTCAGCCCGATGTCGCTGCGCACAAGTACCTGGTTAATCCCATCGAAGTTGAATTCCACCGGGTCTTCGGCCGTGAGGATATTGACCTCCGGATCGTTCAGCGTTTTCAGGGCCGAATACAGCGTGGTGGTTTTCCCCGATCCAGTGGGTCCAGTGACCAGGATCATCCCATACGGCAGACTGATAGCGTGGCGGAAATTGTTGAGCGACGTCTCCGGGAAACCCAGTTGAGTCAGGTCGGCCATCAGCGACTGAGGATCAAGGATTCGCATGACCACCTTCTCACCGAAGATGGTGGGGAGCACCGATACCCGAAGGTCAACAGCCCGGTCGCCGACCTTGACCTTGATGCGACCGTCTTGTGGCAGACGACGCTCAGAGATATCCAATTCGGCCATGATCTTGACTCGGGAAACAATCGCGGCGCGGTACTTGAATGGCAGAGGTTCAGTCTCATGCAGGACGCCATCGATGCGGTAACGGACGCGAACCCGTTTCTCGTAGGATTCAATGTGGATGTCCGAGGCGCCGCGTCTGATGGCTTCCATGATGATGCCGTCGACGAGTTTGACCAGCGGCTTGTCCTGAACCTGGGAGCGCAAGTCGGACTCGTCGACCATATCTTGGGTCTCGATGACCTGCAATCCGCCTTCGTCCTCAAGCCCCTTCAGGAGATCACTGATCCCGCCGCTGTCCCTATAGTACTGGTCGATCGCCCGGCTGATAGCCCGCTCAGGGGAGATCGCCGGCTGAATGGTACAACCGGTGATGAACTTGAGCGCGTCCAGAACGTAGATATTGTGCGGGTCGCTGATCGCCACGACCAGCGTCTTGTTGAGTTTTGAAATGGCAATGACGTTGAAACGGCGGGCGATATCGAGCGGAATTACTTTTACGATGTCGGGGTTGAGTTCAACATCGGAAAGACGCAGGGCACCGATGTTGAGCTGACGGCCGATGAAATGGGTGAGTTCATCCTCATCCATGACCGCCCCCATGCGCACAAGGATATCGGCGAACTTTTCACCGCTGGTCTTCTGCCGCTCGAGGGCTTGAGCCAGTTGATCAGGGGTAATCTTCCCCGCCTTGACCAGCATGTGGCCGAGTTCTTGAGACATGGATTCTCGTCAGACACGCGGACAGACCGCCGAAAAGGACAGTTGGCCGTCAACGGGGTGATACGGGACTTCCCTACTCCTTGAAGACAGCGTCGATCTTTGACTCTGCCGACCGGGCAAACTCGGGGTCCATAGCCGGCTCTTCCCGGTTCTCCATCTCGGTCAATATCTCCTTGAGACGGTCGCCGGTTTCCCTGGCGTACAGGCGAACCATCCCGATCGTCGTGCGATCGTCAAACACGACGGCGAGGATGCAACGCTCCCCCACCAGAGATACGTGGATGTGGTCCTTCTTGCCCTGATGAAAGAGCACGGAGAACTCTGGTTCACCGACAAGACGGGCGATCTCCTTGGTGGAAGCGAAACTCCCCGCCAGCAGTGCCGCAAGAGCGGTTGTATCCAGCGTCTGGGTGAACCCCTGACGCGTGATCAGGTGACCGTCCTTATCGACCAGGAGGGCGCACTTCGCCTCGGCCTTTTTGATCATTCGCAACAAGGCGGCGTTGATCTGATTGATCTGCTCTTCAAATACCACGAATGAATGTGACGGCATCGGTCACCTCCTAACCACCAGACAACCAATCCAACAAGCGGCTCCAGAACGAGCGCTGTCGGGTTCGGATACGCAAACTGGGCTGAGCGGCCATAATGACACGGCCCTGAGACGAGGACGAACGAGACATGGCAGGAGCATCCGCCTGGCCGGAACGTCCGGACAACTGATCTCCGGCATCCCGAATGGCCGCGGGTTCAGCCAGCGCCACGGCAGTCTCGGGCTCCGGCGACCACACTCTCGATGCTGACCGCGGGCTCTCCGACCCATCGATCACTCCGGCGTGGGCAGGCACGCTAGGCGGGAGGACACCCACCGCGGGTGCGACGCCCGTTTCTCCCACCTGCGGAACGCCATCAGGTGAAACCGCTGTCCGCCGTTTTGTCTGTTCCAGCACCAGCTTCGTGATGCGCTTTAGCGTGTCGAAAACTCCGATCCCGCTGACGGCGGACGCCTCTGCGAAGGGCCATCCTGAGGGGTTCAGCAGCTTCTGAAGTTCTTCGATTGGGACGATATCTGGGAGATCTCTCTTATTGTACTGGATGACGATCGGGATATCGGCTGCTTCGATGCCGTTGTCGCGCAAGTTCTCGAACATGTTTGACAGCGATTCGATGTTCTCGTCTATCTTCGCTCTTTGCGAGTCTGCGACAAAGACCATCCCGTCGACTCCCCGCAAGACCAGCTTGCGGGTGGCGTTGTAAAAGACCTGCCCTGGCACCGTGTACAACTGGAACTTCGTGGCAAAGCCCGCAATGTCGCCGACGTTGATTGGGAGGAAATCGAAGAACAGGGTGCGGTCGGCCTCGGTGGCGAGGCTGATCAGGTCGCCGCGTGACTTTGACGGGACCCGATCGTGCACGTACTGGAGATTGGTTGTCTTGCCCGACAACCCGGGACCATAGTACACGATCTTACAACTGATCTCCCGAAACGCGTAGTTGATAGTTACCATTCGCTGCTTTGTCCCCGTGGCGATTGGCTGCCGCTGTCAGCTACTCCGTCAAATGTTGCGCAACTCATTGATCGCGTTGCGGATCTCGAGCCGCACCAGGCCGATGTTGACCCGTGGCTCGGTCGTCACCACCAGAGTACCGATTCCGGCATCGGTCAGGAATATCTTGCGCTTTTCCGCTTCGACGGTGATCTGGGAGAACTCACCGCTCCCCAGATTGTCGAGTGACTTGCGCACGGTCGCCACGATCGATGACGCCAGCGCACCGACGGTATCATCCTCGATCTGGCTGTTCAAATCAGCCGCGATCACGATTCCATCACCGCCGACCACCATGCTGCCGGTTACCCCACTTGTCTTGTTCAACTGTGTCAGGATTTCATACATAGCGAGCCTCCTGCAGTCCCACGTACTGGGCACGCCGCTCATGGAGATGTTTGAGAATCATGTCACGTGATTGGGAAAGACGCAGACCAATAAGCTCGTCGGTGTCCCGGTCGGTGAGCACCCCCAGCCAGAACTCTCCGACTGTTTCCAGGATGATTCGCCCGGCGTCGGTTCGGACCTCGACTCGCTGCGGGCGGACCTCTCCTGCCACGGAGAGAATTCGCCGGTCAAACTCTACAATCTCCAACGATATCGGAGCCCAGAAATCGGCGCTCCCGGTGTACTCTTGTCTCTGCCAGACTGCCAGTGGCAGCCCCTCTTGGTCGACCATCCAGCACATTCGCACGCCAGCGTACTCGCCAACGTAAGCAACGGCATCATCCAAACTCGGCAAACGAGGTGAGCCCGTCCGCGGAGTCATCGTTCCTTGGGTAAGGTGATGACGGCTGTCGGGACGTCGCGAGTTCTCCACCTTGCGCTGGATACCGCCCTGGACCGGCGAGAACGCCGCCCTCGGGTTGCGCCGGACCTCCCTGCCCCACAACTCCTTCAGCAACGCGTGCATGACCAGAGGAGCGGTCAGAAGATGCAGGAGCAAGGCGGGTGGATACGACCATATGGCCAGAGCGACAGATTGTCCCCAGGATAGATTATTGCTGATCGCGAGAACCGTTCCGCACGTTGCGCCCAGCGTATAACGAAAGACCAGGGTCAGCGCAGCTCCGGCGACGCGCTGCGGCACGGTCAGCCGGCTGGCAAGAAGGGAAAACGCTCCCACGTACAGCACGGCCTCCAGCAACCCCAGCAGGGGACGTACTGGAAACAAACCCAGTCCCAGGGTATTCGGGTAGGGGAGCAGCGGCAGCACCGACAGAGCTCCAGTCAGAAGGATCGTCTGGCGGACGACCGCGCTGGTGCCCCCGGCTGCTCTGTCCCTGTCAGATCGCCGCATCGTCAGTACCCTTTCCCACTCAGCTTTTCTATCGCCATATCAGATGCCGGACCGGTCACGTTTCCGCTCCCGCCGATGGCTGAATCGGCATTCGTCCTGCGAGATCAAGCCCGCGCTGGCGTGCAGCACCAAACAACAGGTCCTGCAAACCCACCAGGCCCATGATCATATCACCCGAGCGCCTTACCCACACGTCACCGCGGCCAGTTTCGATCCGTATCTCACAGACAGTCCCCCATATTGTCCTGGGAAGCTGGACTGTCAGTTCCTGTAGCATGGACAGAACGGTATCGATCTTCGCCCGCGCCGCCTCTGATTCGGGATAGCGCGCAACGACTCGGTCGCGATCATCGAATACGAACACCGCATCGACACCCTGCAGAGCCCCCAGCACCTGAACCCACCCCTGCCAGTCGACGCAGTCGGGAACAGGCCGAGTATCTGGCCTCATGCGCGGCTGGTGCTGAGGCGTCTGGTCGATCGGGTCAGCAACAGGAGAAGCGGCGGGACCTGAGCGTGATCGCCTTACTTGCTCGATCAACTCGGGCAGTGCAGGGTTGCCGGGATCTGTCACACGGAGCCGTTTAATGACCGTCTGGGCAGCCGTAACATCGCCAAGCGCCAGTTGGATCTCGGCCTCGAGAAGATCCGTGACGCGAGTAGGGCCATCCAACTCCACTGCCCGTTTCAGAGAACTCAATGCGTCCGGCAGCATTTTCTGATGCAAATACAACTTCGCCAGGACAACGTATGCCGGGCCGTAGTCGGAATGATGCTTCAGCCCGCTCTTGCAGACAGAGAAGGCCCGCCCGAATTCGCCACGCCGGCGATAGGCCTCCCCCAGCGCCGCAAAGACCTGCGAATGCGGGTTGTCCGCCAAGATGGCCAGGCAACGGTCGATGCGCTCGTCCAGTTCCGCGACGTTGATCATTTGGGACCTTGTAAGACCGACCAGTCTGACAGCCCCGTGTCCGCCAACACGACAAGGGCTATCTCCATATCACATCTGTTGATATCGACCCCGCAGGAGAGGAACTTTACCAGCCAATTGTGACAGGGGGCGACACCCTCGCGGCCGGTGATCCAGAGACCCCGCCCGGCGAATTCGAGGCCACGGCTGATTGAGAGAAAACGACCGCGTTTTGCGAAGCACCGCCGGTTACACAATGAGCAAGTTCAGCTATGTCAGGAGTTTTCGAAGACGGCCGGCGCCGATTAACAGCACAACCAGAGCACCAGCGCGCAGAGTGTCGACCCAAACCTGGGAAATGGGAAGGATTCTGATCTGCGCAGCGATCAGAATCAGTTGGGCCAGACCGAGCAACCCGAATCCGACAACAAACCACACCCACCCCTGAGCAATCCTTCCCCCTCTGACCGCCATGTAGATCTTGAAGGCTGCTAGAGCACAGGCGATCAAAAGGAGAAGCATCAGCACGCATACCAGCACAGAACCGGCCGATGGTCCGACGCCCGCCAACTGATCCGCTTGCACACCGGATGATCGCGTCATGGTTTCCATCCCAAACCCCGGGACACTGAGAATCGATTTCAGGAGTTCCGCTATCATTGGCTCACGCTCCCTGCAGGGCCTGCTGGAATTCCTTCCCGACATCGTATTTATCCACCAGGCTCCGCTTCTGAGCCAGCAAGAATGTCAGGTCCTTCCGTATGCCACTGACGACCCGGCCTGCGACATGCGGACCGAGCCGGTCGATCATTGCCTGGACCTTGTCGGACAACAGACAACTGGTCAACCCCAGGACACGATGAAGACGGATCGGTTCAGCGATGCGGGCAATCTCCTTGCGGAACGACTCTTCGGAACCGTCGGCGCCCCCGGTCAGAATGCCCAGTAACTCGGGTCTGTCGGTATCCCACCCGTCGGGCACGCTGAAAAACAACCGCTCGCCCAGCGATCCAAGCTGTTCGACGAGCGCCTTGTGAAGAGTGTGGAGGGCGTGTGCATACAGCCGGTAGATCAAGTCGTAGACCTGCTCCTCTTCAACGCGGCGCGCGCCTCGTTCAGCAGCGTTGGGGCAGGGTTCGACAAGTTTCGCCTGGACCAGCTTGTGCAGGGATTTCGACGCACTGTATTCGCCGTTCGACGCCGTCGAGAGAATCTCAATCAGACTCCGTTCGCCGTCCACGGCCGCAAGAACTTCGACGTCATCCGCGCTCAGAACGATGCTGGGCTGATCCAGACGCGGAGCCGGACACATGCGCAAGACGGTTTCTCCGGATGGGAGATCGTGCGCGACCTCCGCATATTCGTCGAAACGCCGCGCACCTTCCATCATGACATTGAGGGTATTGAGCTCCACCAGAATCTGCCCAGCGTCGGGGGCTTCATCATCGAGAAAACGGAACTCCGATTCTGTCCAGGCAAAGACACTGTAGACGACTTCCTCCACCTGCGCACGCAACGAATCTAGAATGACCGCACGCTCGAGGAGTCCCATGTCGATCAGGACCTGCCCCAGGCGCTTGCCCGAGGACTTATGTTTCTTGAGAGCCTTATCGAGATCCTCCGGGGAAATCAGCCCCTTGCGCGCCAGCACCTGACCCAGCCGCTCCTCGATGGTTGACGGATGCGACGCAGCCGCGACAACGTTACCACCGCGGAAATAGATCTTCTTCGCGCAGTTTGCCCGCAAGAGTTGCAAAACACCGGTCTTCTTCCCGGTCGAAACTAGCTGGAGAATATCTCCAAAGGAGACTGTTTTCAAGTTCCCGGTGAAACCCATGGTCGATTCCATGGCGGCTGCGCTGTGGCATGCCGCCATGTATCTTTATCGGGGGCAAAGGGATCAGGCTTTACCCTGCGGGGGATCTTCCCAGCCGCCTTCCACGACAGTCGGAGTGATCCTCAGAAAGTCCGGGCCGAGGCTGATTACAATTCCGCCATGCACAGCAGTACAGTAGAATTCCACATCTGGGTATCGCATCCGCCACCGCTCAAGCCATTGATCAACAGAACGCCACGGCGCGGCGGCACCGAACAGGACTACCTGTTTGGGACCAAGAGAATCGAGGAGATGACGCAGCAGCCGGTCCGGTATGCCCGTCGGCAGGACAAGCGTATGACCACGCCCCGTCACCGTGTCCAGCCACGCCGCTCCCGGAGGGGAAGTCGGGTAATCCCGTACGCACAAAATCGTGTCGGATCCCCACGCGAACCGGTCGGCCCAGATCCTGCGCGAATTCGCTGGTGAGTCCAGCGCCGACAGAAAGCGACGCCAGACGGGAGCAGAGTATTTCGACGCAACCGGGGTAACTTGCTCAACTGATACATCCGAGGAATCGGTGCGTCGCCACGGAAAGACCCGTTCGGTTGTCACACGGCCGAGTCGTGCACGAACGAACGGCACAGTCACCCATTGCTGCAAGCGATCGTCGATTCCCGGCTCATCGGCGAGCCAGAAAAGGCTCCCGTCCGGATGGGCACAGGCGGCAACACGCGTGGTGCCGGTGTCAAGGTAGGCGAGGGTGATCACCGGGGAGCGCGGCAGCAGCAGATCGCCCACCGCCAGGAAGCTCACAATTGCGGCGGCGTACCAGACAACCGGGCGGACCCAACGGTAGCGGTGCCTCCAGTTGAGGATCAGTACTCCTGCGGCGTAAAGATGAATGATCCAGAGCAGCGACGGGTCGGGCCACGGCCAGCGAGCACCCGGCAGTTGCGCGAAAAGCGCCGCCACACGAGATGAAAGCTCCAGGATATGCCCCGCGGGATAGGACATCCAGCCAGCCATCGTCGAGGAGAGGACCGACAATGCGGCGACGCCGACACAGGCATAGAGACCCATGGCGGCCAGAGGAATCATGGCAAGATTCGCCGCGAGTGACGCGACGGAGACCGTCCCGAAGTGCCACGCGACAATCGGGGCGGTGACAGCCGTCGCGGCGACAGAAGACATGATAGCCAGCGCGATCCCCCGTACCCAGGCGGGTTTCAACCCCTTCGCCCAGCGCGATGCACGCTGACCCGCCACGGCAATGCCGATCACTGCGGCGTAGGACAACTGGAACCCCGGCCGAAAAATCTGGGAGGGGGATGCGACAAGAATGACCACGGCTGAGGCTCCGATGGCGTTAAGCAGACTCACGGGACGGTACATCAGCCGGCCCACGAGGATGAATGCAACCATCAGCGATGCCCTGACGACGGACGGCTCGTTCCGCGTCAGGAAACTGAACGCAACGACTGCCAGAACCAGAATGATCGTGCGTGGCCAGCGTGGCACGCGCAGCCTACGCATGGGCCAGAACAGCAGCCCCACGATCAGCCAGACATTGGCTCCCGAGACTGCCAGAAGATGGAGTGTGCCCGAATCACGAAATGCCGCGATGACGCCAGGGGCAAGCTGGTCGGTATCGCCCAGCAGGAACCCGAGGATCAGAGCACGCGCGGGTTTGGGCAGGTGGGTGGTGAAGACACCGCGGATCCAGCCGCGAAACGGTTCTACCAGATTCATCACGGACCACGGCGAACTGTCAATCTCCAGATGCACGACTGGGCCGGTCGGACGCAGGAGCGCGTCGATCCCCTGTCGGAAGAGATGGTCAGAGTAGTCGAAACCTCCGGGATTACGACGAACAAATGGAGCTCCAAGGCGGCCTGTAACTCGCACGCAGTCACCGTGCTGGAGACCGGCCAGCGAATAGAGAGTGGTCAGACTGGCACGTGAATGCAGCGGGACGACACCGGCTCGGGTCTTGGCCGAAAGCAATTCGACCGAGACACTCCAGCCTGACAACTTCTCGCGTGGAATTCCATCCAGACGCCCGACCACATCGACAGTCTCTCGCGAGTCTGCCAGTTCCGCCATTGCGAGTTCCGGCCGGCCGCTCAACTCGACTGCCATCCGCCACGCCCCGAGGGCGCCCGCGAGAACCGCGGCAGCCAGCATGAGCAATAATCGGAACCGTTCTGTTTGCAGGATGAACACCAGGGCGAGCAGAGAAACGAGGGCCGCTACGGCCCAGGTCAGAGGACCCCAGTCGACCCTATCCGCGACCAGCACGCCGCCAGCGATGAAGACGGCCAGAAGCAGGGCTGGATGGCGCCCACCACGGACTGGGACAAGTCGCGGTTCAGGAGGATTCAGAAAATGCCGGACAGGAGTGTCCGGCCTACCCAGATTCGAATTCTCGGTAGGACGGACACTCTTGTCCGTCCTTCGGTGGAGGGGACTCACGGTTTTGTCGACACTCCCGAATCAGCAATGGTTTCGCGATTCTGTCCCTTCACAAGCCACGCGTCTGTCATGGGGAAAGGGGCGTTATCGGGTGTGAGCGCCTGCGATGCGGTCAGAGGAGAGCATAGCGGGCAATTGAAGCCGCCGCGAGAATGTACATTACCGCGTGTACCTCGCGGTGGCGGCCCGCTGCCAGTTTCACAATGGGATAGAAGCCGAAGCCAAGCGCCAGACCATCCGCAATCGAGAACGTCAGAGGGATGCCGACGATGATCAGGAAAACCGGGATTGCATCCGTCAAATCATCCCAGTGAATGCTCCCGGCCAGACGGGCCATCATGGCTCCGACAAGGATCAGAGCCGGGGCAGTGATCGGATACAATAGTCCGCCCTCAGGTGTGGGCATTCCGCCACCGATGGCCTTCACAAGAGGATAGAACAACAGCGATAACAGGAAACCTGCGATCACCACAAGGTTCGAAGCTCCTGTTCTCGCCCCGGCGGCGATTCCGGCGGAGGACTCGACATAGGCGGTGACGGTCGTAGTTCCCAGAACTGCTCCGCTGACGATGCCCAGGGAATCCGCCAAGAATGCCCGATTCGCCCGGGGGAGTTTGCCCTCAACGAAAAATCCTCCCTGCTTGCCCACGGCCGCCAGCGTTCCAATCGTGTCGAGGATCTCCATGAACAGGAAGACAAAAACGACCGCGATGTAGTCAGTCGTCAAGAGCGGGGTCCAGCGCAGCCGCGCGAAGGTCGGGGACAACGAAGGCGGCGCGGCGACTATCCCTTCGATATGAATCAGCCCAGCCAGTGCGGCGGCTGCCGTGGTCAGGAGGATACCCCAGAAGATCGCGCCACGGATTCGCCGTACCGTCATGACAATCGTGACCAGGAGACCGCCGAGAGCCAGGAGCACGGGCGGCTGCGTGGGGTCGCCCAGTTTCACCAGCGCGCCAGATCCTTTCACAATGATCCCGGCATTGGTCAATCCAATGAACGCGATGAAAATCCCGATCCCGACGGCCGTCGCAGTCTTCAAAGAGTCGGGGATCCCTGTGAGAATCGTCTCGCGGGCGCGAACAAGCGAGAGAATGACAAATAAGATACCGGCGTAGAAGACCGCGCTCATGGCATCGGTCCATGCCATACCGGTAGCCAGCACGACGCCGTAGACAAAAAAGAAGTTCTCCCCCATCCCCGAGGCCAGAGCGATCGGATAGTTGGCCGCCAGCGCCATGATGAGGGTGGCGATTGCCGCCGACAGGCAGGTCGCCACCATGACCGCGCCAAAGTCCATTCCCGCCTGCGAGAGAACCGCGGGCTGAACGAAGACGATATAGGCCATTGTCAGGAATGTCGTGGCCCCGCCGGTGATCTCCCCGCGCCAGGTGGCCTGACGCTCACCGAATTCGAACCAGCGCTCGATACGATCAACCAGCGCCATGGGAAAGCCTTTGCTTACTCTACAATTGCAAACCGCGCCCGCACTTCGGCAGTCGTCGTGACGACCGGTTTCTTGAGATCGGCCACCTGCTGGTGAGATGGGACGTCGGCGCTTTCGTTTGATCCGCTGGCAAGGGCGGCAGGCAGACCAGCCCACGGACCCGGTGCGGCAGGGACCGCCAGCTCTTCACAGCCTATCAGCGCTCCGAGTTTTACACTCCCCTCGGCAGCCAGCGCCTCTGCTTTGAAACGGGCATCGGCCAGTGCCCGCTTGAGCGCCCGCTCATATTCCGCCTGCGGGTCGCTAGCCTCGAATCGGAAACGGATCGAGGCAACCTCCATCAGAGTCGCGCGATCCAGCATGTCGGGACCGGCGGCGAAATCGTCCAGGCGTGCGATCAGCGTCGTCGTAGCCCAGAATGCCAGCCTCTTGGGCTCCTCCGGAATGGGACGGCGCGCGACCGACAGACTCCGCTCCCAGTCCTCGGGCTTGAGACCAAACCGGCGGAAGTCCGAGATCAAACCCTCGGTCTTGCTGGCCGAACGCGTCCTGGCATCCTGCGCGGTCGGCCCTGCACCCACAATGGTCATTTCGAGGACAAGGATGCTTGCTTTCGAGCTCAGCACCCCGCGCCCGAGCGTTACAATCTCACGAGACGGATTCTGCGCGAAAGAACTGTTCTGTGCACTTAGGCCAACCCCAATGCACAAGGCTGCCAGCGTGATTCTTGAGATTCTCATTGGACCCCCTTATCGACCGACCCGTTGGATGAATCGGCACGGGGGCTCCAACGCGGCCTGATTCTGCCCCCCCCCATGTGCCGGTATCCCAGCAACCAAGTTATCCCAAGGTACAACAGCGCGGCAACGGAAATCGCCAGCGCGACCCCGGTGATGCGGGACCAGGCGCCGCCCGTGAAACTCCCCAGATGCCACACTCCCCAGCCTGCGCCAACGCTTATCAGCGCCGCACCCGCCAAAATCAGGAAGGATCTGCCCAGTTCGAGCAAGCCCAACGGACCATAACGACGCTGGGCAATCGACCACAAAATGACAATCTGTACAATCGCGGAGCACGACACGGACAACGCCAGCCCGCTGTAGCCAAGAACCCCGACCAACATTGACATCCCGATCAGGTTCGATGTGACGGCGGCCACCCCGCAAATGGCCGGAGTACGCGTGTCGTGGTGGGCATAGAAAAGAGGGGTAGTAACGCGAATCGCCGCCATCGCCGGAAGGCCGATCGCATAGGAAGCCAGAGCCCGGGCGGTGTTGATACTGGCGGTGGCATCGAATCGGCCTCGCTCGAACAAGGCGGCACAAATCGGCTTCCCCAGAAGGAGAAATGCTATCGCGGTCGGAATCACCAGGAACAGCGCTGTCTGCACCGCTTGAGAGAAAGTGCGCCGAACCTGCGCATCATCACCCGACGCAACAAGCTGCGAGAGTCGGGGCAAACCGACGGTGGCCGTCGCCACGGCAAAGACACCCAGTGGCAGGAAAATCACCAGATAGGCGTAGTTTAGATAGGCCACCGGCCCATCACCCAGAGACCATGCCAGACGGGTGATGGCGAAGATATTGATCTGGACGGCCGCTGTGCCAATCAGCGCCGGCAGGATCAGAGACGCGATATGGTGGACATTCGAGTCGCGCCAGCCGGCAGATGGGGCATGCCGGAATCCGAGACGGTGCAGCGACACAGCTTGGAAACCCCATTGCAGAATGCCCCCCAGAACAACCCCCCATGCCAGACCGACGATGCTTGGCTCTGCCCACGTGGACAATATCGTGGCGCCGATGACGACCCCCATGTTGAAGCCGGTTGGCGCCAGCGCGGGCATTCCGAACCGACCCAGGGAGTTGAGAGCTCCCATCATGACCGACGCAACGGATACCAGAAGGAGGAACGGGAACATCCATCGAGCCATCTGGATCAGGAGCGCGATCTTCCCTGGCGATCCTTCCACCCCACCCGAAAGCAGCGAGGCAATCTGCGGCGTGAATATCATTCCCAAACCACAGACGATCACGAGAACCGGGACAAAGACACTGAGCACACGGTTCAAAAGGTCGAATGCCGCCGCTTTGCCATCGCGCTCCAGAACTCGGGAGAACGTAGGGACAAACGCCGCGGAAAAGGCGCCCTCGGCGAACAAGTCTCTGAGCAGGTTGGGGATACGGAAAGCCGCCACATAGGCATCGGTCATTGCACTCGCGCCAAAGTAGTACGCAATCACCTGTTCGCGGACCAGACCGAAGACTCGCGAAAGCAGGGTTGCGCCGACGACCACCCTGGTTTGACGGGCGAAATTGGTGGTGGCTGGAGTGTCTTTCGACATTGCTTTTGGCGGTGCCGAATTATATCTTCACAAGTTGTACGATAACCCCGTGGGCTAACGGGGCCAACAGCTTTTGATGTTGCTGAGCGAGGAAGGAAAAACAAAGTGGCCGTACACCTGTCTGTCAAGAAACGCAATCGCCAGAGCATAGTTCATAACCGGCGCAATCGGGCAGCCAAGTCCAGGATCAGAACCACGATTAAGCAATACGAGGGGGCCGCACCCGACGCCAAAGTGGCAGCCCTCCGCACGGTGGCATCGGTGGTGGACAAGGCAGCCATCAAGCATGTCATCCATCGCAACAAGGCCGGCCGCACGAAGTCCCGTTTGGCCAAGAAGCTGAACAAGGCTTCTCAGCCCTCCAAAGGCTGACGCACGACCGCTTCGACAAGCTCTTCCCCTGCTGGTAGACCCCGCTGGTAATCGAGAGGGGAGTCTCACGCTCGTTCTGAGCGTGCTCACGATCACCGTTCATCCGCGGCCGCTCGTGACGGTCAGGACTGCCCGGCCAGCCGCAGACCGCAGACCCGCGTGGTCTTTGCGTTGCGTCCTGCTCCCGCCCGTCACTGATGCCCGTGCACATGGTGCAGGTCGGGAGCGTGCGGATGGCTATGGCGGATCGATTGGTGGGAGTGCCCGTGCGAGTGCTCGCCGTCCACGGGCTGTTCGTGGGAGTGGCTGTGATGCAGATCATCGTGCCGATGAACGTGCTCGTGCTCAACGGCGTGATGCGAATGGGGATGCTCATGCCATTCGGTGATGTGCAGTATCACCCCGAGGAGCATCAAGACACCACCCAGGACGGCCCAGAGTTCGAATGTCCGGTCACCGATTGCGAACGCCAGAGCCGCACCCAGAAAGGGACCTGCTGCAAAGACAGATGCCGTGCGCGCCGCCCCAAACTGACGCTGGGCGAGAAGGTACAGATAGAGACTCAGACCGTACCCGAACGCGCCGATCAGGACGAGAGCGCCTGCCTTCGCAACAGGCGGATACATCTCACCAGAGATGAGGGCAACGATCAACGAGATCAGTGTGCCGAGTGCGGCCTTTCGAACGACGATAACTCCGGTGTCCCAATCGGCCAAAGGGCGTGCAATGGTGTTGTCCAGCGCCCACATTATGGTTGCCACCGCGGCTCCCAGAAGCCCCCACATTTCAACGGAACCAAATCCTGACCTCTCGATCACGAGAAGGACGCCCCCGGACACAATCAGCCCGGCCGCAAGCGCCACTCGCCGGCCGATAGGCTCACGATAGAAGACGGCGGCCAGTCCGACAGTCAGAACAGCCTCCAAGTTCAACATCAGCGAGGCACTCACGGCGCTCGTACGCTGCACTCCCCAAGCGAGTGCCGCAGGACCGAGGGCGGCACCACAGAATGCGGCCACCACGAGCCGGGAAGTGAGCCCCGGCCTCAGGCGTGTGTGGCCTCCCCTCAGACCCCCGCCGATCAAACCGACGCAGGCGGCTCCGGTGTAAAGCAGCGCAGCCGTCGACCATGGTCCGACGCCATTGCCGCAGACGCGCAGGAGTGGGATCGATGCGCCAAAGAGCACCGCGGAGCCGAGGGCCAACAGAGCACCGCGTGCCAGAGGTGATGGTCTGCTTGTTTTCATCGCGTCGGGCGCCACAGTCCGAGAAACCTCTGATTCGTCTTGCTGCCTACCAAACCAGGTGCCGCGCCAGCCGGAGAAGGGAAGGACGATGACGCAAGGCTCTCTTGATGATGTCAATCGGATCGATGGCCGTGACCGTCTTCCCGTCATATAGAGTAGCCAGGAATCCAATGACCTCGTCGAAGTCCGCGCTCGACATGCGAAGCATTATGCTGCGTGTCCAACGGAAGTAGCGCATCTGGCGTCCGCGCGCTGCCATCCAGCGCTCGGGATATTCCTTCAGCAGACCCAGATTCCTCCGACCGTCCTTCAGATACGCAACGGCTGCCTCGGCCGCAAGGCGCCCGGACCAAAGCGCATTGGCGATTCCGGCCCCCGTGACCGAATCCACAAGCCGCGCCGCGTCGCCGGTAATCATGACATTCCCCCGCAGCATCAACTTCCGCCCGCAGAATTCCGGGATTCCCCCTGCCACCCGCATCAGCGGCTTGGCATTCGCACGCCCAAAACGAAACGAGACAAATTCCTCCAGCATCCCGATTGCCTTGCGCCCCTGAGCCACAAGAGGGGCCATGGCGACACCGACGTTGGCAGTCCCGTTGCCCTTCGGGAAGACCCAGGCATATCCTCCGGGCGCGAAGCGCGCATCGAAATAGAACTCCATACGGGACGGCTGGAGATCCGGTACACCAGCGAATAGGAATTGCGCAGCGGAATCCATGCGCTCGAGCGGCAGAACAGTGTCCAGACCAGCCCACCGGCCGACCATGGATTCAATCCCATCGGCCGCGATGATGACCAGACAACCCACATCGTAAGTTCGGCCATTTTCCCGCAATCGGATGCCCGAGAAACGCCCATCGGCCCCCTCGATCAGGCCCACCGCTTCGATCCCGGTTGAGACCTCGCCGCCATACGATGTCGCCATATCCGCCAGCCCTTGTTCGAACCGGCAGCGCGACAGCACGAAACCGGCGTCGGGGTGATGAAACTCAACCGTTTTGCCGCCCGGCGAATGAAGGAAGCACCGGTCGATGTCAGCGGAGACCCAGTCCCGGTTCAAGGCGATATTGTCCGTCAGGCCGGTCACGGAAATTCCCTCGGCGCAGCAGAGCGGTTCCCCGATTCTCTGGTGTTTCTCCACGAGAAGCGTCCGACAACCTGCGCGCGCCGCAGTCAGCGCCGCCATCCCACCCGCCGGGCCCGCCCCCACAACCACGACATCGAAATCGCGATCCGTCATGGCGAAACACTTAGCCGGCCGCCGGGCTGGCCAACCGCCAGCGCGCCGGTTGGACATGCGACAATGCATGCGTCGCACAAGACACACTCATCATGCAAGATCTCCAGCACAGTCGGACGAAGTACAAGCGCATCGTAGGCACACACCGCGACGCAGAGGCCGCATTCGGCACACAACTGGGCATCCAACATCAGCTTGCGACCGATCATTGACCCGCCCCGACCACCGTCATGCGATTATTTGGAGAAAGGATTTGGGGTACTCGCGAACAGAACCCGCCTCGGCGGGCGAGACGAACAGTCAGGATGGACCGATCTTGACGAACTTGAAGCGGTCACGGTTGATAAACACGAGACCACCCCGGCCATCGTCGAAGCGGACCTCGGGAAAGAGCGCTCCCCATCTTTCCGGCTGGTCCTCTTCCATGTGAACGAGCCTTCCGGCACGGTCGTACACGTCGCAACGGCTGAGAGTGTGCCGGTCAGCGCTGTCTGGGCCCGGATCGTGGTCGAGACCCACTGCCACCAGAGAGGCTCCGTTGCGCAGATCGATACTGCGAAAATTCCAACTGGCTTCGCCACTGGTGACATCCCAGAGGAAGGCCGACGAATCGGTCTGGAAAACAGCCGCATGAATCGCAGAGACGGCTGCGGCGTGGCGACCATCGGGAGAAACAGCCAGTGCGCGAATCGGAATCGTGTCGGCGCGCCATGCGATTGTCGAGATCAGTTTCCCGTCCCGAAAACAATTGATCTCGCGGCCGAGTGCCGCCACCACGACCCGCCCATCCACCGACGCGGCCCAGTGGTCAGCACGGCCAAACTGGCCGGGAGTTGTGCCATCAATACCGCCCGCTCGGAGGCCTTCCTTCGCAGTCACAAAGAAGAGGCGTGACCCATCACGCGAGAACTTCCCACCCTCGAAACGTTCAACCGCAAGTGTGTCGCGGCGATTCCCCTGGCCATCATAGAATCTCAGCACGCTGTAAGGCAGACCCTCGGCGCCATCGATGCCCACGAAAGCGTTTCCGTTGGGGGCCACAATCGCCGAGGAGAAATCCGGATCGTCGACGCGCATCAGCCGCCGCCCGCCCGTGTCATAGAGTTCGAAAGCTATCGCATCCAGGCTCTTAGGCTGAGGATCGGCATAGCTGATAACACCCAAAACGCGCCCACCACCGGGCGCGACAATGAACTGGTTCCCCCTGAGGTTGAGCGATTGGAGCTGCTGCCCATCGGGAGAGTAGAACTGCAGCAGGGCCCCCTCGACCTTCGCCCATCCGCCACCTTCAAGAATCGCCCATCGCGACGTCTGGCCGACCTGGGAAGCGGATTCAACATTGAAGGTCCAAGCCCGCGTGTTTCTAGAATGCAGGGCAACCAACGCGAGCGTAAGAGTCGCTACGAGCAATAGGCGGCGGGCGGACAGCATGATTTAAACCCTGGGGGTGACACGACAACGAGTCTGACACCCCATCCTATATCAATATTCGTCGCCTTCCGCCGCTTTAACAAGCGCTATTGCGGAAATTGCTCCCTTGGCCACGGCGTGGATGCGAGTTTGATTGAGAGAGGCCGTTCTCTTACGTCAGAATTTCAGGTTGGATTGGGCGTCCTTCGAAAGAACGGCAGGCTGAACGGGGATTCCCAGGGCGATCTTCGTCTGGGTTTTCAGTGGTGGCAAATCAAGCACGCCAGTGTATGCCATGTTTTGCTCTTTGGGAACCCATCCCAGGGCCAATTGATGAGTTGCCCGGAATCGGTGGATTATCCGGCAGTACCGCTCTACCGACGTTGGCACCGGTGCCTTCTTGTTGACCTGATAAACCGGAAGCACGGCGTCGGTGTAGATGTCCAGCTTCTGCTGCGTGAAGATCTTCGGGTTGTTGCTGACAAAATTGAGCAGAGCCAGGATGGCGAGGTACTCACATTCAGAGGCCGTCGCCCGGTGCGCTGCACGGTACTGGATACCCAGGTCTGGAATCGCAAAGGAGAGAATCCCGTTGCCGGGCTGGTCGCGATTCTCCAAGTTGTTGGTTCCCCAAATGTAGCAGCGCATCAGCTTTGTGTTCTCCCGTCTCGCGGGTGTGCGGTAGGAAGACACAAAGCAACCAAAGTGCCGCTTGCCGGCCCTTAGGCCGGAGGCATGACACAGTCCGCAAACGCTTAACATTCAAGCCGTTAGGGGACGGTGTGCGGGTGGCCGCCTGCCGCACGCCGAATCGAGACGCTGAGGAACGCAGAGAATTGCATGTCGAACGCAAATGTCCGCAGTGGCCGGCTCTTAGGATTCCGCCGGGGAGGAGTGGCGTTCAAGCGATGCGAGAAGTACCTCACGCATCGCCCCTGACGCTTCGACGTATTTGCCAGTCGCTGTGGCAAAAACCGCCCCATCCGCATCTGCCACTTCTCCGGCGGTCTCGAACATGCGCCCGCGCTGGCTGGTTATCCGCCCTCTCAGGAGCAGCCGCTGCCCGATGGGCGAGGCCCTCTTGAAACGGACCGTCATTTCGGCGGTCAGCGGGTAGATCTCTTGGGCCAGGATCGCCTTGGCCATGATCTCATCAAGGAGGGCCGAGACGACACCACCGTGGAAGATGTTCTTGTAACCCTGAAATTGGGCATCAGTGACACACTCTGCGACGGCCTCGTCCCCATCGGCGTAGAAATGGACCTTCAATCCGTTGGGGTTCTTATCACCGCAGACAAAGCAGCCGGAGTACTTGACGATTTCGCGCATGTGGTTGTGTAATCAAGAATCGCGGAGAATGGAAGCGGAAAACGGCCCCTGCACGGGCCAGGTCGATGGTGACGGGGCTCGTCGAATCCGCGCCGGGACTGACCGGTCGTGGGATGTACACGGTGTCACTCACTCAGATCGTGTCGGCGGGCACGGAGATCGAGGCGTTGTAGGGGCCGCCGGTGTATGCGAGTTGGGTGCTCGGAACGTGATCCAGTAGGTGCTGTCGTAGACTGAGGCATCACGCCGGGAGCCCCAAAGGTCTGCCGAGTCCCGCTATCACCATTCTCACAGCGGAGTTGTGGGGCACCCGGCATTTGTCAGGGGGCCGGGTTCGGCACGTTGAAGGACTCTCCTGAGAGTCGCTATAAGCTCGATGTTCGAAAACGGTTTGGCAAAGTACCCATCCGCCCCATTCTCGGTGACTTGTTCAGGTCGAAATCCGGACGCCCTCCCGGTAATAAGGATCACTGGACAACAGGGCCATCTCTCTTTGATTACAACGAGGAGGTCCAAGCCTGACATTCCGGGTAATCCGATGTCCGTGACGACCGCGTGCACGCTGTGCTGCTCCAGCAGGCCAATGGCGCCTTCGGCAGAGCCGGCGGTGAGCGGCTTGAATCGTTCAAGCTCCAGAAAACTGCTGAGAACCTCAATCACACCCACCTCGTCATCGACAACCAACACAGTACGCTTGCCATGCTGGTCTGCAGCCTGAACTTTTGCGAGCAGCGTGTCTTCCTGGCACGGCAGCAAGACGACATCACTCGCGCCGAGTCTGCGATACGCCAGCAGGTCATCGGTAGTGAGGGTTTGCCTGGTGACCAAGACAGGCGTGCTGCGGAGTCTTAGGGAATTCCTGACCGTCCTGAGGAACCGCTCGAACGCCTCGATGGAATCAGCGTCGAGAACCACCAGATCGATCTTTGGATCTGATTCAAGGTGCTGCAATCCCGTTGAGCAGAAATGCTCGATCTCGACTCCGAAGTCTTGCTGTTCCAGCACGGTCTTGACGCCCAAGAAATGCCGAGTCCTGCTGCCGACCATCAGTATCTTCATGGCACAAAGCCTGCTTCACACTCACCCGCGCTCCTTATCTTTTCGGCAGCAGGGCGACGGGCATTAGCTATCGGCCGTCAGCCGATATTGTACCCGTGGTGGCCGCTTGCAGAGAGCGTGTTAAGAAAGCCCTGGCCGTTCGTAGCCAGCAGTTCGTAGCGGTAGGCAACCTCACCCTCTCCTGTCCCTGATGTGGCCGTTGGGGTTCTCACCACGGCCCCGCGCTGTGGGGCCTCGGCGGGCCGTCAACACGGCGGTCAGCGGGTAGATCTCTTGGGCCAGGATCGCCTTGGCCATGATCTCATCGAGGATGGCCGATACGACACCACCGTGGAAAATACTCTTGTAGCCCTGGAATTGGGGGTCAGCAGTGCATTCTGCGACTGCCTCTTCACCGTCTGTGAAGAAACGAACTTGCAGCCCGTTGGGATTCTCGTCGCCGCAGACGAAGCAGCCGGAGTATTTCGCGATTTCGCGCATGAACATTGTCTAATCAAGAACCTTTAAGAAGGGAAGCAGAAAATGGCCCGCCTCGAAGTTCTCGGGGCGGGCCGAATGCCCTCATGCGGCTCGAAGCTATTGCTCGGCTAGCAGGCTGCTGAAAAACCCTTGCCGGAGGGGGTCTGGTTGATGTTTGTGTGCGTGTCCATCCGAGGAGGGCACAATGCGCGGTCACGAGGAGCACCAGGGGTCGATGTTCAGTTATTTGTCGC